>MDTB01208075.1_pt1 | contig 43240 bp, 48 predicted proteins | sample 811161 | NCBI WGS metagenome assembly MDTB01 (sample SAMN05326650, study PRJNA326480) | marine metagenome | isolation source: seawater | place: Mediterranean Sea | collected 2009 | reverse complement strand
TGGAATTATATTTGGAGTAAACACATTAATTGGGTCTTCAATTATTATTTTATCTACATTGTATATTGTAAGGAGAGAGGCTAAAATTCAGAAAAATAAAAAACAAGAATTTGAACAAATTTAAATTGAAGGGAAAGAAAATGAAATTAGATGAAAATATAAGTGCTGTCATTACTGGTGGGGCATCTGGTCTTGGTGAAGCAACAGCTCGTGAACTATCAAAGTTTGGAGTTAAATGCGCACTTTTTGATTTGAATGCTGAAAAAGGTGAGGTTGTTGCCTCAGAAATAGGCGGTGTTTTTTGTGAAGCTAATGTTACTAGTGATGAAAGTGTGGTTGCTGCCTTTGAAAAAGCTAGAAGTTCGATTGGTCAGGAAAGAATATTAATCAATTGTGCCGGAATTGGTATTGCAGTTAAAACTGCTGCAAGAGATAAAAAAACTGGTGATATTGTTCCTCACCCTTTAGATCCCTTCAATACTGTAATTCAGATTAATTTAATAGGTTCTTTTAGATGTATTGCCTATTCTTCTGCAGGTATGATGTCATTAGACCCTATAACTGATGATGGTGGAAGAGGTGCAGTTGTTAATACAGCTTCTGTCGCAGCTGAAGATGGCCAAATTGGGCAAGCAGCATACTCAGCTTCAAAGGGTGGTATTGTTGGAATGACCCTTCCTGTTGCAAGAGATTTATCAAGAGAGGGGATTAGAGTTAATACTATTCTTCCTGGACTTTTTGATACACCATTGTTTGCTGGAGCGCCAGATGAACTAAAGCAATCACTAGGAGCTCAAATTCCATTTCCATCAAGATTAGGCTACCCTGCTGAGTATGGTTCTTTAGCAAGACATATTTGTGAAAATGAAATGCTTAATGGTGAAAGTATTAGATTAGATGGCGCTATAAGGATGGCCCCAAGATAACTATATCTTGGATGATTTATTCATCATTTTTGCTAGATCTATATCAAGTTTAGTTATTCCGCCTGCATCATGAGTTGTTAGGGTTACATTTACTTTGTTATATACATTAAACCATTCAGGATGATGATCCATTTTTTCGGCAACAAGTGCCATTTTAGTCATCCAAGAAAACGCCGATTGAAAATCTTTAAATAAAAATTCTTTTTCAATACAATCTTTTCCTCTAGTTTTTTTCCATCCATTTAGTTTTTTTAAGCTTTCATTTCTTATTTTTGTAGATAGTTTTTTACTCATTTATAATTACCTTTCTTAGATTTAATAATTTTATATTTGGGCTTGAATAAAATCATTGATATAACAATATTATTATTATTCAATATAACGAATTATACGGAGTTTAAAATGAACAATTTTAATAATGCGCAATCAAGTATTGCAAATTTAAGTCAAACTCAAATTGACGAGGGTCTGCGATCCCATATGCTTAGAGTATATAATTATATGTCGGCAGCCCTAGCCTTAACCGGAATTGTTGCCTGGTTTTCTGCTACATCTGGTTTATATGTAGCAATAGCAAATACAATGTTAATTTATGTTGTTATGTTTGCTCCATTGGGAGTTGTTTTTTATTTTGCTTCAAAAATTAATTCAATGTCTGCATCTAAAGCACAGTCGATTTTTTGGGTTTTTGCTGGATTAATGGGGCTATCTTTATCATATATTTTCCTTGCTTATACTGGTACAGCCGTATTTCAAGCATTTTTTGTAACTGCAGGTGCTTTTGCGAGTCTCAGCCTTTGGGGATATACAACAAAAAAAGATCTTTCAGCAATGGGAGCTTTTCTAATGATGGGACTTTTTGGTTTGATTATCGCTTCTATTATTAATCTTTTTGTTGGAAGTGGTCAGATGTCATTCATAATTAGTATTTTAGGTGTTCTAATTTTCGCGGGATTAACCGCTTGGGATACTCAAAAAATTAAAAGAGATTGGTTAAACAGAGTTCAGTATAGTGGTGCCGAAGCAGCTGAAAAATCAGCTATAATGGGATCTTTAACTCTTTACTTAGATTTTATTAACTTGTTCCTATTCATCCTTCAGTTTATGGGAAGAAGAGACTAAAAGGAATTATTGTGCGCCTTAAAGGCTTAAACTGTCTAGTTACTGGCGGCTCCAGTGGAATTGGAGCTGCAACAGTTAAGCGCTTTATAGATGAAGGCGCAAAAGTTCTTATTGCAGATATTAATATTGATAAAGCAAATTCATTTGCAGATGAAATGGGATCTGCAGTTAGTGCCATAAAATGTGATGTTAGAGTTGAGTCTGATGTAAAAGCTGTTTCAGATCATGCATACAATATTTGGGATAAAGTAGATGTTCTTGTTAACAATGCTGGTTCTGAACTAAATCAAACCTATGACAAAACAACCCTTGAGGAGTGGGATAGAGTTCTCGATACAGATTTGAAGGGGCCTTGGTTAATGTGTAAATATATTGTTCCAGGAATGGTCGATGCCGGGTCAGGTAGTGTCATAAATATTTCTTCATTAAATGGATTAGTTGGTTTTCCTCTTTCGACTGCTTATGGAAGTGCAAAAGGAGGACTAGTGGTGTTTACTCGCGATATGGCTATTGAGTTAGCCAATACTGGGGTAAGAATAAACTGTGTTTGTCCTGGTGTTATTGAAACAGGCATGATGGACAGATGGACAGATTTAATGCCAGATAAAGCTGAGGCGCAAGAAATGTTAAAGGGTACAATGCCAATAGGTAGAATGGGGACAGCTGAAGAAGTAGCTGGAGCAATTTATTTCTTTGCTTCATCTGACTCAAGTCTTTGCCAAGGTTCTACCCTAAGTGTTGATGGCGGTTTTACAGCTCAATAGTTAAAACTTTATCAATCAGATTGGTCTGTAGCCAGTATTTCCTGCTCTTTATACGATGTCATAGTTGTGTCAATTAAGCACCACTCAGGAGCTTGTTTGGTGTGATAATTTATTGTTGGTTTGAAATGTTCTCTATCCTCTAAAGCAAAGCCACTCACACTTGCTAAGTCTAATTCAGGTATTTCAGCCCAAACTCTCGAGCCACACTTAGGACAAAATTTTCGAGTATTTTCCCTACCAGATGCGGAAATAATTCTATATGAGGAGGGTTCATTCGATAAATTTATTAAACCTGATTTTAACGAGACCCCATAAGCAGCATAAAATTGCGAGCCACTAACAATTTGGCAGTCTCTACAAAAACAATTAACCATATAAATTGGGTCAGCTTGTACTTCAAAGACAATATGTCCACATAAACATTTCCCTTTTTTAAATTTCATAACTATTCAACTTTAATCGATAATTAAAAAAATTAGAACTATTAGCTCATAAAATCAAAATATAAATTACAACCAAGGTGAGAAATTTGATTTAAAAACCTTTTTATGTCCGTGTCTAATTTCAAGAAATTCTCTAATTTTTTTCTTTAATTTTTTAACTACTAAGCAATATGACCTATCTATCATTCGTTTAATCTCTTCATCAGGTATTGACTCATTTAACAATACCGTATTCCAATGCATCTTATTCATATGGTAACCAGGTATGACATCCTCAAAAATTTCTCTAAGTATTACAGCTTCTTCAGGGTGGCATTTTAAATTTATTTTATAAATACCCTGTTGCTTAATAAGTATTGCAAAAAGTTTATTTTTAATTTTAAAAACTTGTACATCAGGACCAAAAGGATAACCTTCTCGGACTTCTGGTAATGAGAGACAATAATTAATTATCTTTTTATTTTTCATTTACTATTTTAGTAACACTAGCCGCTTACCATTTAAAAATTTTAAAATCGCATCTAGATTTCTATTTTTCTTAATTTCCTGGCCCGACATCGATAATAATTTCCACTTCTCGTCTGACTTTTTAATTTTATGATTTTTTATTATTTGATAAATGGGCATTTCGCTCGCATGTCTATATATTGAAAAAGAAGATTTTTTTTCATCTCTATCGATTGCGTAATCTTTCCATTCACCAAAAGCAACTCTCATTCCATAGAAGGATAGAATTTTGTTCAACTCCTTTTTTGAGAAAAATTTTTCCTCTTCTTTCAGCTTTGCTTCATAAAGATAAGCATTTCCAGATAATATTTTAGTTTTTCTCATTTTTTATAAGAGGGAATAATTTCTAAAATTTGACATAATTATAACATCATATTGCCATAACAATTTGTCAAGTTAGCATATTATTCAAGTTGCATTTTTATATCCCTCTTTATAGCAACTTGTTGGAAGAAATCTAACTGATTTCAAAAAGCGACTCTCAGCCTTTCTGGAGTCGCTTTTTTTATAAATTTTAAAAGTTTGATGATTTTATACTTTCAGCAGGTGGTGCGAACTTAGTAAGATTTATTCCATCAACAGCATCTTTATATTCGTCTATTGATGGAGTTCTTCCAAGAATAGTTGAAAGAACAACAACCGGAGTAGAAGCCAGAAGCGATTCTCCTTTTTTGTCTTTTGAGTCAGCAACAACTCTTCCTTGGAAAAGGCGTGTAGAAGTTGCCAATACAGTATCTCCTTTCTCAGCTTTTTCTTGATTGCCCATACAGAGGTTACAACCTGGTCTTTCAAGATATAAAATATTTTCATACTTTACACGAGCAGAACTTTTTGGAGCATTATCATCGAATTCAAAACCAGCATATTTTTGAAGAACATCCCAGTCGCCTTCTTCTTTTAATTCATCAACAATATTATAAGTCGGAGGTGCTACTACAAGTGGAGCTTTAAAATTTACAGTTCCTTGTTTAGCTTCTATATTTTTTAAAATTCTAGCTAGTATTTTCATGTCACCCTTGTGAACCATACAAGAGCCAACAAATCCTAGATCAATTTTTTTTTTCTGATGAATAATATGAAATAGGCCTTATAGTATCATGGGTATAACGCTTGGATATATCTGCATTATTAACATCAGGATCTGCTATCATCGGCTCATCAATTTTATCCAAATCAATAACTACTTGAGCATAATATTTAGCATTTTCGTCTGGAGCTAGTGCTGGATTTTCTCCAGAATTAATTTGTTCAATTCTATCATTTGCAATATCAATCAGACCTTTCAAGGTATTTTCATCATTATCCATTCCTTTACCGATCATAGTTTGAATACGTGACTTCGCGATCTCAAGAGACTCAATAAGAGTTGCATCCTCTGAAATACATATTGAGGCTTTGGCTTTCATTTCTGCTGTCCAATCAGTAAATGTGAATGCCTGATCAGCAAGTAAGGTTCCAATATGAACCTCGATGATTCTCCCCTGAAAAACGTTATCACCGCATTGTTCTAACATTTGTGCTTGTGTAGCATGAACCACATCCCTAAAATCCATGTAATTTTTCATACTACCTTTAAACGTTACTTTAACAGACTCTGGTATTGGCATAGTGACCTCGCCTGTTGCTAAAGCTAATGCAACAGTTCCTGAATCTGCTCCAAAAGCCACACCTTTTGACATGCGTGTATGGGAATCTCCACCAATTATAATTGACTGATCATCAACGGTAATATCATTTAAAACTTTATGAATAACATCCGTCATTGGATGATATATGTCTTTAGGATCTCTAGCAGTTATAAGTCCAAATTTGTTCATAAATTTCATTAGCTTTGGTATATTAGCTTTTGCCTTTGAGTCCCAAACTGAAGCTGTGTGGCAACCGGATTGATAAGCACCATCAAGAGTTGGAGAGATTAGTGTGGCTGCCATAGCCTCAAGTTCCTGAGTAGTCATTAAACCTGTTGTATCTTGTGAGCCGACAATATTTACTTTAACCCTAACATCTGAGCCGCTATGTAAAACCTTATTATCAGGTATTCCTACAGCATTTTTATTAAAGATTTTTTCGACAGCAGTAAGGCCTTGGCCTTCGTTGGAAATTAATTTAGAAGGGGCATAAACTGACTTTAGTTTTATACCAAGTGCGTCACACGCGAACCCTTGAAGTTTTTTCCCGAAAACAATTGCATATGATCCTCCAGCTTTAATAAATTCAAGCTTTTGAGGTGTAAAAGAAGAAGATATGTCAGCTAACTCATTTCCTTTTTCGTCATAGAGTTTTTTATTCTCGGTATTTATTGTCAGTATAGTACCAGTTTCAACAGAGTAGACTTGCTCTAGAATAGGATTGCCATCATCACCAAGAATAGGGTTTCCAGTATTCCCTAGTTTCTTGGCCCAATTTTTTAAATCAATTCCAATTCCTCCTGTGACATCTACTGTAGTAAGAAAGATTGGAGATATTCCATTTGTACCGGCAACAATAGGAGCAATATTAACAAACGGTATGTATGGACTTCCAGGTTTTCCCGTCCATAATGCAACATTATTTACACCTGACATTCTAGAGGAGCCAACACCCATTGTTCCTTTTTCTGCAATTATCATTATTCTTTTTTCTGGGTGGTCTTTTTTCATTTTCTGAATTTCAGATTGAGCTTTTGCTGATATCATACATTTACCATGTAATTCCCTATCAGCCCTTGAGTGAGCTTCTCCACCTGGAGATAGCAAATCTGTTGATATATCTCCTTCGGCGGCTATATAAGTTACAATCTTTATTTCTTTTTCGACATCGGGTAATTTGGTAAAGAATTCAGCTTTAGAATAGCTTTCTAGTATACTCTTAGCTATCTTGTTACCTGAGGTGAAAGCTTGTTTTAGCCGTTCAGTATCAGCCTCGTATAAAAATACTTGAGTTTTAAGAACTTCGCCTGCTTTTTGTGCAATTGAGTTTTCTGCATCCAAAATTATATCAAGTAGAACTTCTATTGATGGGCCACCTTTCATATGGGATAGTAATTCAAGAGCAAAATCGGAAGAAATTTCTTTAACAGTAATTTCCTCAAGAATTATATCTTTCAAGAACTTTGCTTTGGCAACAGCTGCACCAGTTGTGCCTGGTAATATATTATAAATAAAATATTTAAGAGAGTCTTCTCTATGTTTATTATCACAATCTTTGATTTGAGAAATTAATTCAGAAGTAAGTAGCTCATCATCGATAGGCTTAGGGTGCAGCCCCATAGCTTTTCTTTCTTCTACTTCTTCTAGATATGATTCATACAATCTCAAATTAAACCCCTTACCAAGTTAATTTTGATAAATTAAAAATATGATTTATTAACTTAATATATATTAGTAAATCTTTTAAAAATTTATGCCTTATATAACACGATTTTTTAAGATAAATAGGTATTATGAATAGATTTTTACCATTATTGTTTTTTACACTACTTTTATCATTGTTTTTATTTTGGTTATTAATAGGTGGTTCAAATGAAAATCAAAGCCCCTTGATAGGCAAATCAGTCCCTTCATATGAATTAAGTTTTATGGGTCAAAATAGTGAATCACTAAACGATCTTATTAATGAACCAGGATATAAGCTCATAAATTTTTGGGCTTCTTGGTGTTTACCATGTCTAGTTGAGCATCCAATTCTAATGAACCTAAAAGGTAAGAAAAATTTAAAAATTATTGGTATTAATTATAAGGATAAAAGAGAGGACGCTGTTAATTTTTTAATAGAAAATGGAGATCCTTATGATTTTATAGCTATTGATGATAGTGGTCTTTTTGGGATTGAAATGGGTATTACCGGCGTTCCGGAAACTTTTATAGTTGATGAAAATGGAAAAATAATTATCAGGCACATAGGCCCAATAGATTTTAATAATTCTCCTGTAGGCCCTTAATCTATAGATTTACCATATACATAATTATTGTCAGACTTTATTATTTTTGCAATGACAGAGGATCCTGGTAAAAAATCATCTTCTAATTTAACAGGTGCAAATTGGTTAGTGTGTCCACTGTTATTTTTTTCAACGAAGACCTCCACTTCCTTTCCAACTAAATTATTCAAGTGAAGTTTTTTAATTTCCTCACCTTTATTTCTAAGTATTCTTGCTCTTTCTTTAGAAACTTCTCTCTTATTTTGAGGCATTTTTGCTGCAGGTGTTCCTGGTCTAGGTGAGAATGGAAAAACATGTAACCAATCTAAATTACATTCATCAACTATTTTTAGTGTATTTAAAAACATCTGATTTGTCTCTGTTGGGAAGCCAGTTATTAAATCTGCACCGAATGCTACATCTTTTCTTTTCCCTCTGATTTTTGAACATAGATTAATTGCATCTTCTCTTAAATGACGTCTTTTCATTCTCTTTAATATCATATTGTCACCAGCTTGAAGTGATAGATGTAAATGAGGTAAGACTCTTTTCTCACTTGAAACTATATCTAATAGTTGATCATCAAAACCAATTATATCCATAGAGGATAATTTTAGTCTCTTTAAGTTAGGACAACCAATTAGAATTTTACTAATTAAAAAACCTAGGTTAGATTTTTTTTCTAAATCATGACCCCAAGAAGCAATATCAACACCAGTAAGAACTATTTCTTTATGTCCTGTTTCTAACATTAAATTAATTTCACTAATTATATCTTTGACTGACTTTGAAGATGAATTTCCTCTTCCATATGGAATTATGCAAAAGGTACATCTGTGATTACATCCGTTTTGAATTTCAATGAAAGCTCTTGATCTATCATCATAGCCGTCAGTTAGACCATTAAGCTCTTGTTTATTATCCATTATGTTTCCAACGTTGATCTTATTTTTACTAAACTCATTGGAAATTAGATTATTAATATTTCTTTTTTCTATATTTCCAGAAACAAGATCTACTTCATCCATTTCAGAAAAAGTCTTTGGCTCTGTTTGAGCAGCACAGCCAGTAACAATAATCTTATCACCTGGAAATTCTCTTTTTCTTTTTCTAATAGATTGTTTAACTTGCCGAACTGTTTCAGATGTTACTGCGCAGCTATTAAAAATTGATGTATTTTCAATATTATTATCTTTAACCCCTTGTTTAAGGATTTCAGATTCATAGATATTTAATCTACATCCAAATGTTATTATCTCTGCGTTTCTTTTCATTTATAATTAGATATATTTATTATATCTTCTCCATCAAATTCATAAGGTCCTGTCATAACAATATGATCATCTTTTTGCCAGTAAATTTCTAATTTACCTCCTGGAAGGAAAACATTTACCTTTCTCTCTGTATATCCCAAATTTACTGAAGCAATAACAGTTGCACAAGCTGCAGAACCACAAGCTTTAGTAATCCCAGCACCTCTTTCCCAAACATCTAATTTAATATTTTTATTATCGATAACATTAGCAAATGAAACATTTATTTTATTTGGGAACATTTGATTTTCTTCTATTAATTTTCCAACCTTTAGAAGATCAGGAGAGCTTTCTTTAAAGAAAAAAACTGCATGAGGGTTTCCAACATTTACTGCACTAAATTTTGGTAATTTACACGGTGGGGATAGTAATTCAATTTCCTTTGTAGTTTCACTTTTGATACTAGGCTCTAAAGGTATTTGTTCCCAAGCTAAATTAGGTTCTCCAATATCAACAAATATTTTTTCTTCATCTTTCCAGCATTTAATATTTCTTTTTACTGTTTCTATCTGGCATTCATTGATATTTTCTTCTTCAAATAATAAAGATGTAATGCACCTAATTGCATTCCCGCACATCTCTGCTTCACTTCCATCTATATTCCAGAAAGATACTTTAGCGTCACTCTTTTTTGATCTGCTAATTTTAACAAATTGATCAAATCTTTTGACTTTTTTATTTTCTAATAAGTAGGTTATAAAATTCTTATTTATATTAAAATCTATATCCCTAGAATCATAGATTACAAACGTATTTCCAGCCCCATTCATTTTTATGAGTTTTAATGTATTTCTATCTTTATAACTTTTTTCATTATGCATGATGATTATTTATAATCCTGAATTTATATTTATTCTACCTAATTGATTGTCTTGACTTATCTTTATTATTTAGACTATATGAGCCTATTATTTAATAAATAATAAATTTTACGGTCCATAAGATCGCCGTTCGTCAACGAGGCTTCGTACACGAGCGCAATACCTTTTGGATTAAAATGAATTAAAACAAGGAAAATTAAATGTCAGTAAAGATTCGTTTAGCCAGGGGCGGTGCCAAAAAAAGACCATATTATAGAATAGTGGTTGCAGATATAAGAATGCCAAGAGATGGAAGGTATATTGAAAGAGTAGGATCTTATAATCCCCTTCTTCCAAAAGATCATGAAGATAGAATATCCTTGGAAAAAGATAGAATAATTGAATGGCTGTCAAAAGGTGCAAAACCGACTGATAGAGTCGCTCGTTTTTTAGATGAGGCTGGTATTTTAAAAAGAGAACCAAGAAATAATCCTCAAAAAGCAAAACCAAAAAAAGAGCCTGAGCTAAAAGAAGAAGCTCCAGCAGAGGAGCCTAAGGCAGAGGAATCTCCAGCAGAGGAGCCTAAGGCAGAGGAATCTCCAGCAGAGGAGCCTAAGGCAGAGGAAGCTCCAGCAGAGGAGCCTAAGGCAGAGGAAGCTCCAGCAGAGGAGCCTAAGGCAGAGGAAGCTCCTGCTGACAAAGAAAAAAAATAATGTTATTTACTCTACTGTGGTAGATGATGAAAATAATTTCATTTTTATTGGCGTTGTCGGTAATGCTAAGGGTCTTAAAGGCCAGATCTTAGTAAATTATTTCGCTAGAGATATAGATAAATTTAAATCTTATGAATATTTTTATATAGGCGAAGATAAAAAAAAATATAATGTTAAAAAACATTATTCTTTTGGCGATAGCTTTTCATTAAAATTTATTGATGTAAAATCTAGAGATGAAGCAGAGAATTTAAAAAATAAAGATATTTTTATTGATTCTAGCCAACTTGAAAGTCTAAGTGATGAAAACTGGTATCATTCTGATCTCTTAGGGTTAAATGTTGAAACGATAACAGAAAAAAAAATTGGTAAAATTAAGGCAATTTATAATTTTGGAGCAAGTGATATCATAGAGGTTATGCTTAATAGTGGAAAAGTTGAGATGATTCCTTTTACAAAAGACTTTGTTTACCAAGTAATTGCTAAAAAAAAATTAATTATTAAAGAAATGGATATTTAAATGACTTGGTTTGCTGATGTTTTAACTTTATATCCTGAAATGTTTCCTGGCCCCCTAGGAAAAAGCCTATCAGGCAAGGCTCTTAAAAAAGGTATTTGGGATTTAAATGTATTTGATTTAAAAAATTATGGTCTCGGACCTCATAAGTCTGTTGATGAAAAACCTGCAGGTGGAGGACCCGGAATGGTCTTGAGGCCTGATGTTCTTGATAACGCTATAAATGAATGTTTTAATAAAGAAAGTCGTCTAATATATTTTTCTCCAAAAGGAAAACCTCTAACTCAAAAAATGATTGAAGACTTTTCTTTAGCCAAGGGTGTTTCTATTGTATGCGGTCACTTTGAAGGAATTGATCAAAGTGTAATTGATTTCCATCATATGGAAGAAATTTCTATTGGTGATTATATTTTGTCTGGTGGTGAAATAGCTACAATAACATTTCTAGACTCTTTGATTAGGTTACTGCCTAATGTTTTAGGTAATGGAGATTCAAAATTAATAGAAACTTTTTCTGATGGACTTTTGGAGTATCCTCAATATACAAAGCCAAATGATTTTAAAGGAATTAAAATTCCTGATATTCTGCTTTCAGGGAATCATAGTGCTATCAAAGACTGGCAAGAAAAACAGTCAATAAATTTAACGAAATTAAGAAGGCCAGATCTTTTTGAAAATAAAAAAAATAAATTATAATAAAAATAAGGTGACTTATAGGTAATGTCTGTGCTAATTGACCTACCTTAGTTTAAAAAATTAATTAAAGTTGATTATTATGAATATAGTTGAAACATTAGAAGCTAAACATATTGAAGAATTAATGAAGGACAAAGAAATCCCTGAATTTCGTCCAGGTGATACTGTTAAAGTTAATGTTCGTATTAAAGAAGGCCAGCGAGAAAGATTGCAGGCTTATGAAGGAGTCTGTATAGCTCGTTCAGGAAAAGGATTAAATCAGAATTTTACTGTCAGAAAAATCTCTTACGGTGAAGGTGTAGAGAGAATATTTTCATTATATAGCCCATTGGTTGACTCTATTGAAGTAGTAAGGATGGGTAGTGTTAGAAGATCAAAATTATATTACCTAAGATCAAGAAGAGGTAAATCAGCTAGAATTACTGAACGTAAGGGCGATATATCAAAGAAAGTTACCCAAGCTTCTGGAGCAAAATCCGATGCATCTGAAGCTTCTCAAGGCGAAACCTAAGATATATACTCCTTAATGAGAGGGGCGTTATGTCTGAACCAAAAACAATTTATGATAAAATATGGGATACTCACCTAGTTCATGAGGACAATAATGACTGTCTTTTATATATTGATAGACATCTTATTCATGAAGTAACTAGTCCACAAGCTTTTGAAGGTCTAAGAATGTCAAACCGCAAAGTTAGAAAACCCTCTAATGCTCTTGCTGTTGCTGATCATAATATACCTACGACTGATAGATCTAAGGGAATTAGTGATCAAGAATCTGAAATTCAGATTCAAACTCTTGAAGATAATTGTAATGATTTTGGCATTGAATATATAAAGACCAGTGATAAAAGACAGGGCATAGTCCATATAATTGGTCCAGAGCAAGGGTTTACATTACCAGGCTTAACTATAGTTTGTGGTGATAGTCATACTTCAACTCATGGAGCTTTTGGAGCTTTGGCTCATGGAATTGGAACATCAGAGGTAGAACATGTTCTTGCAACTCAAACTCTAATCCAAAAAAAAGCAAAAAACTTTAAAGTTACTATTAATGGTAAGTGTAATGAAAGTGTTACAGCCAAAGATTTAGCGTTGTCAGTAATTGGCGCAATTGGGACTGCTGGTGGAACTGGTTATGTAATTGAATATACAGGAGATGCAGTAAAGTCGCTTAGTATCGAGGGAAGAATGACTTTATGTAATTTGACAATTGAAGCTGGTGCAAGAGCTGGATTAATAGCCCCTGATGAAAAAACTTTTCAGTACTTAAAAAATAGACCAATGTCGCCTAAAGGAAAAAATTGGGATGATGCATTAGAGTATTGGAGGACTTTGCCCAGTGATGAGGGTGCAAAATATGATAAATCTATTGAAATTGATGCCGCAAATCTATATCCTCTTGTAACATGGGGTACCAGCCCTGAGGATGTTATATCGATTGATGGCAACATTCCTAAACTTGAGGATATAGAGGATGATTCCAAAAGAAGTGCAGTCAAGAGATCTCTTGATTATATGAATCTGACACCTGGGTCTCCAATTAAGGGTGTTGAAATAGATAGGGTCTTCATTGGATCTTGTACCAATGGAAGAATTGAAGATTTAAGAGAGGCCGCAACAATTGTTGAAGGAAAAAAAGTATCAAATAATGTTGTGGCAATGGTTGTACCTGGCTCAGGTTTAGTTAAAGAGCAAGCAGAGCAAGAGGGCCTAGACAAAATATTCCTTAATGCTGGTTTTGAGTGGCGTGAACCAGGATGTTCAATGTGCTTAGCTATGAATGCCGATAAATTATCCCCCAAAGAGAGGTGTGCATCAACATCAAATAGAAATTTTGAAGGCAGACAGGGAAGAGAAGGAAGAACACATCTCGTTAGTCCTGGCATGGCAGCAGCAGCAGCAATTAAAGGTCATCTAGCTGATGTAAGGGAGTTTATGAATTAAAATGGAAAAATTTACTTCAGTAAGTGGCATAGCTGCTGCAATGTTAAATAAATCTGGAAATCAACTAAGTCTTATGATGAATATTGATACTGATATGATTATTCCTAAACAATTTCTAAAAACAATAAAACGCTCAGGTTTAGGTAAAAATTTATTTGACGAAATGAGATATGATATGGAAGGCAATCAAATAGATAATTTCATATTAAATAAAGAACCATTTAATAAATCTAAAATTTTAATTGCTGGAAAAAACTTTGGTTGTGGTTCAAGTCGTGAGCATGCTCCATGGTCTATACTAGATTTTGGAATAAAAGTGATCATTGCTCCATCATTTGCAGATATATTTTTTAACAACTGCTTTAAGAATGGTATTTTGCCAATAAAGCTTAGTGAAGAAAAAATAAACTTATTAATTGATGACTCAATAAATGGTGTTGAGTTTGAGGTAAATTTGATTGATCAGTTAATAGTCATTAAGGGCAAAGAAATTTCATTTGAGATTGATGAAATAAACAAAGACTGTTTGGTTAAAGGTTTAGATGATATTGGCTCTACTCTTGAAAGAGTTTCCTATATAGATGAATATGAAGAGAGGATTTCCATTAATTATCAATGGAGGAGTCCTGAGAAGGGTTAGATTGATGAGCTATAAAATTTTAATTTTACCTGGTGATGGAATTGGCCCTGAGGTTATGCAAGAAGTTGATAGGGTTATAAATTGGTTTAATAAAGAAGTTAGTCTATCTGCTGAGGTGGAGTATGAAAATGTAGGTGGTGCGTCATACGAAATAAATAAAACTGCTATTTCAGAGAAAGCTATGAATCTTGCAAAAAACTGTGATGCAGTTTTATTCGGGGCAGTTGGCGGACCAAAGTGGGATAATGTTGAATATGAGAATAGACCTGAGGCAGGGCTTTTAAGGCTTAGAAAAGATTTAGATTTATTCGCTAATCTCAGACCTGCTTTATGCTTTCCCGCATTAGTTGATGCATCTGCATTAAAGAGAGAAATTATTGAAGGTCTAGACATTATTATCGTAAGAGAACTTACCGGAGGTATATATTTCGGCGAGCCTAGGGGAATTGAAGATTTAGGTTCAGGTAATAGAAGGGGAATTAATACTCAGGTATATGAATCTTGGGAAATTCAAAGGATAGCTGAAGTCGCTTTTGAGTTAGCAAGAAAAAGAAATAAAAAAGTTACTTCTTCTGAGAAACGAAATGTAATGGAATCTGGTTTACTTTGGAATGAGGAAGTAACTAAACTTCATAAAGAAAAATTTTCAGATATTGAGCTTGAACATATGTTAGCAGATAATTGTGGAATGCAGTTAGTGAGATGGCCTAAACAATTTGATGTAATTGTTACAGACAATCTGTTTGGTGATATGTTATCCGATGTTGCCGCAATGTTAACTGGCTCTTTAGGTATGCTACCATCAGCATCTCTAGGAAAAGCAAGGGATGGAATTTTTAGTAATGCGCTTTACGAACCAGTACATGGTTCGGCTCCTGATATTGAAGGACAGGGAATAGCAAATCCTCTTGCTTCGATATTATCTTTTGCAATGGCTTTGAAGTATAGTTTTTCAAGAATAGAAGATGCTAACCTTTTAGAGAAGGCTATTTCTAATGTTTTGGAGTCGGGTCATAGGACAAAAGATATTGCTACTAAGTATAGTAAGGTTATTTCAACAGTAGAGATGGGCGATGCTGTCATTTCTGAACTTAATAATCTGACATAGGATAAAGAAAATGAGTTTAAAAAAGATAGCTATTGTGGGCGCAACAGGAAACGTTGGAAGAGAAATGCTTAATATTCTTTCTAATAGAAACTTTCCTTGTGAAAATGTTATAGCCCTTGCTTCAGAGAGGAGCGAGGGTGATACAATCGCCTTTGGTAACAAAGATTTGGTTATTGAAAATTTAGCAAATTATGACTTTTCAGATACAGAAATTGCACTATTTTCTGCTGGAGGAAATATTGCCGAAATTTATGCCCCTATTGCTGCTGAGCAAGGATGTGTTGTTATAGATAATTCTTCAAAGTTCAGAATGGACCATGATGTTCCTTTGATAGTCCCAGAAGTTAATATTGAAATGTTAGATCAATATAGGACAAGAAATATCATTGCCAATCCAAACTGTTCAACGATTCAAATGGTTGTTGCGTTGAAACCTTTAGATGACATCGCTTCAATAAATCGTATTAATGTTTCCACTTATCAATCTACATCAGGCGCTGGAAAAAATGCCATGGATGAATTATTCAATCAGACAAAGGGAATTTTTTCTAATCAAGAAGTGGAACCAGAGAACTTTACTAAGCAAATTTCTTTTAATGTAATTCCTCATATTGGACCCTTTCTAGAAAATGGAAATACTGAAGAAGAGCAAAAAATGATTAATGAGACAAAGAAGATTATGAGGCCTGATATTCTTGTAAATGCTACGTGTGTTCGAGTTCCGACATTTATTGGCCATGCTGAATCTGTAAACATTGAGTTTGATTCCTATCTGTCTGAAGAAGAAGCCAAAGAAGTTTTAGATAATTCTAGTGGTTGCAAAGTAATTGATGAAAGGGAGGATGGGGGTTACTCAACTCCAGTTGAATGCTCTGGAAGCGATGAGACATTTGTTTCAAGGATAAGAAAAGATGATACCGTTGAATATGGTCTTAATATGTGGATTGTTTCTGATAATTTAAGAAAAGGAGCAGCCTTAAATACCATACAAATTGCCGAAGCTTTAAATGATGAGTTTTTATATTAAACTCTTATCTGCATTATAATTCCTTGGCTATCTCTAAAAATTTTATTTGGTATTCTCAACTCTTTTTTCTGCGCGACTCTATTTGCAGACCAAAAAAGTGAACAGGCATCAATAAAATCATCTTTTTTGTAGAAACTATCTCTAGCAAATAAAAACTTTTCTATAAAAGATTTTCTAAATCCATTTTTTTCAAGCAATTTTTTTCTTTCCAATATTCCATCACTATTTTTTTTCTTGGTGCTAACTTTATTTTTTTTCATTGTTTGAAAAACTATTTCTGGGTGTGACTCAAAAATATTTATTGAATTTGTTTTTTTTATAAATTCATCAACTTCTTTTATTTTTTTAATTAAATACCAACTTTGTTTTGAAAGCCCCATGCCTTGATTTTTATTAATCACATTAGCCTCTTCATAATTTTTGCATCTAGGGTCAACCTAGACGGAGCATTAAATACGCTGGATTTATTAGTTAATAATTCACTGCGAGCTAATTTATCAACCAATCTACCACCCTTAGTAAGTTTAACATCAAGACCTATAGGAATATCCACTAAAATTAATTTAAAATTTTTAGAAAGAATATCATTAAAATTTTTGAATTTTTCAAATTCTAATTCTGAATAGTTGTTTTTATAACCACTTACACAAACCCACCCACCTTTAGATCCATCAATTCCTGCAATTTTTTTCATTATAAAATTTTCTTTTAAAAATTATGTTTACACTATAGATTTAACATCATAAATAATCATTATTTTAGCATTAATCTTTAGAGTATTATTTAGCAATGACAAATAAAAATGAAATGAATACAGTAGAGAGACCAATTTCTCCTCATTTACAGGTTTATAAAATCTCATTTACAATGATTATGTCAATGATGCATAGAATTTCAGGTTTTATATTATACTTGGGGAGTTTCATTTTTTTATCCTGGTATTTGTGTATTTTACTAGGACAAGATACATATAATTTTATTAATTATTTTTTATCTTTTTCAATTATAAAATTTGGACTTTTTTTATTTACATGGATCTTTTTTCATCATCTTTTTGGTGGAATAAGGCACTTTATTTGGGATTTTGGTCTAGGATTTGAGTTAAGCTCAATTGAATGGCTTGCCCGGCTTACTGTTTTATTTTCTTTTATTTCATCTCTCTTACTTTGGTTTCTTTAGGTTTAATTATGAATCATTCAAAAGAAGGTACCAAACATTTTGTTCAACAAAGAATAACAGCCTTAATTAATTTAATTCTAGGAATTATTGTTTTTAATTTTTTTATAAAAAATATTAGTAATTCTTATGAAGTGGTAATAGAGGGTTTATCGAATAACTTTATGTGGTTAATAATAATGATTTTCACATTTTCGATGTCTTTCCACATGTGGATTGGCCTGAACCATATTTTAGATGATTATATAGATCAGACTAGAACTAGACTTTTCCTAGGATTGCTTAATTTTACCATGGTCCTTATTGTCGCATTGGCAACTGCAATTATAATGATTAATATTGGATTTTTTTAGTTATTAGTTAGTATTTTTTTAATTAATAGATGTAATTTATAAGATTAATTAATTAATTTAAGATAGCTGTAATATAAACTTTGGATTAGATATATAAGAGATTGAGAAATGTCAGATTATGAATTTATAGACCATGAATATGATGTAGTTGTAGTTGGAGCTGGTGGTGCCGGCTTAAGGGCTACACTAGGTGCTGCGGAAGGAGGTTTAAAAACTGCCTGTATTTCCAAGGTATTTCCAACTCGTAGTCATACTGTAGCAGCTCAGGGTGGTATTTCTGCTGCTTTAGGAAATTTAGGTGAAGATGATTGGCGTTGGCATATGTATGATACTGTTAAAGGTGCAGACTGGTTAGGTGATCAAGACGCCATAGAATACTTATGCAAAAATTCTCCAAAGGCTGTTTATGAGCTTGAACATTTTGGGGTTCCCTTTTCAAGAACTGAAGAAGGAAAAATATATCAAAGACCCTTTGGTGGAATGACGACACAATATGGTGAAGGCCCTCCTGCTCAAAGAACGTGTGCTGCGGCCGATAGAACTGGTCATGCAATACTTCATACACTTTACGGTAAGTCAATTAGCGCATCTGCAGATTTTTTTATTGAATATTTTGCTATTGATTTAATCATGGCTCCAACAGGTGAGTGTGTTGGTGTGGTAGCTTTGTGTATGGAGGATGGAAAGTTACATAGGTTTAGATCCTCGCAAACTATTCTTGCAACAGGAGGCTATGGCAGGGCTTATTTTTCAGCTACTTCTGCTCATACATGTACCGGTGATGGATCTGCAATGGTCTTAAGAGCTGGTTTACCTCTACAAGATATGGAATTCGTTCAATTTCATCCTACTGGTATTTATGGCGCTGGATGTTTAATAACAGAGGGATCAAGAGGAGAAGGTGGTTATCTTGTAAATTCTGAGGGTGAACGCTTTATGGAGAGATATGCACCTAAAGCAAAAGATTTAGCTTCTCGCGATGTTGTTTCAAGAGCAATGACAGTTGAAATTATTGAGGGTCGCGGTGTCGGTGAAGAAAAAGATCATATTTTCCTTCATCTTGATCATATTGATCCTGATATCCTAGCTGAGAGACTACCAGGCATTTCTGAGTCTGCAAAGGTTTTTGCTGGTGTTGACGTTACTAAAGAACCAATTCCTGTACTACCGACTGTCCATTATAATATGGGAGGTATTCCCACTAATTATATGGGTGAGGTTCTTAATCCATCCCCTGAAGATGAAGATAAAATTGTCCCTGGACTTATGGCTGTTGGTGAATCAGCCTGCGCATCGGTTCATGGAGCTAATAGGCTTGGATCAAATTCTTTAATTGATTTAGTAGTTTTGGGTCGTGCAGCAGCAATTCGATGCACTGAAACTGTAAAACCAGGTGTATTTGAAACTGATTTCCCCAAGAATGCAGGACAGAATTCTATTGATAGGTTAGATAAATTTAGAAATTCAAATGGATCAACATCAACTGCTGACTTAAGATTAAAAATGCAGAAGACAATGCAAAATAATTGTGCTGTATTTAGAACCGATGATGTTTTAAGAGAGGGTCGAGCTTTAATAAGTGAAGTTTATGAAGGAATGTCTGATATTGGTATAAAGGACCGGTCACTTATTTGGAATTCAGACTTAATTGAGACACTAGAATTTGATAATATGATAGTCCAGGCTATTGCAACTATTTCAGGTGCAGATGAAAGGAAAGAGTCCAGAGGCAGTCATGCAAGAGAAGATTTTCCTGATAGAAACGACGAAGATTGGATGAAGCACACTCTAGCTTGGGTTGATGAGGATGGCCAAGTTGATATTTCTTATAGAAAAGTTCATGAATATACTTTAAGTAATGATATTGCTTACATACCCCCCAAAGAAAGGGTTTACTAGGAGTAATTAATGGCTGAATTAACACTTCCAAAAAATTCTAAAATACTTAAAGGAAAAGATTACCCATTAGAGGATGAATGTAAAAATAAAAAAGGTTTTTCGATTTATAGGTGGAGTCCTGATGATGATGAGAACCCCCGAACAGATTATTATGAAATAGACCTCGCAAAATGCGGCCCAATGGTTCTCGATGCTATAATTAAAATAAAAAATGAAATTGATCCAACTCTTACCTTCAGAAGATCTTGTAGAGAAGGTATTTTCGGTTCTTGTGCGATGAATATTGATGGCGTTAATACCTTGGCTTGCACAAAATCAATTGAAGATATTAAGGGAGATATAAAAATTAGCCCTCTTCCTCACCAACCAGTAGTTAAAGATTTGGTTCCTGATTTAACTAACTTTTATGAGCAACATAAATCTGTTCAGCCTTGGTTAAAAACAAAATCAGATAACCCCGAAAAAGAATGGTATCAGTCAAAGGAAGATAGAGAAAAAGTAGATGGAATGTATGAGTGCATTATGTGCGCTTGCTGTTCTACTTCATGTCCAAGTTACTGGTGGAATCCTGATAAGTATCTTGGTCCTGCAGCTCTTCTTCAGGCTAATAGGTGGATTAAAGATAGCAGAGATGAATTTAAAGAGGAAAGGCTCGATGACCTTGACGATGCTTTTAAAGTATATAGCTGCAGAACAATTATGAATTGTGCAAAATCATGTCCTAAAGGTCTTTCTCCTGCGAAAGCGATTGCAGATATAAAAAAGGAATTAGCTACTAGAAAATAAGTTTTATTTCTAATAAATATGAATGATGAGTTCTCTCTCAACATATAAAAATTATTTAAAAAAAAAATCTTATAAAATTTGATCCAATTCAAGAATCTACGATGATAGTTATTGATGAATTGCTTTCATATGAATTCTCTTTAAAATCGAAGTTTTATAAAAATTTTCTAAAACGTCGTAAATCAAAAAACGGTATTTATCTCTATGGTGAAGCAGGAGTAGGTAAAACTATGCTAATGGATATTTGCTTTTCTTCTATTAAGGTTAAGAAAAAAAAGAGAATTCACTTTCAAGAGTTTATGATCGATATTCATAATAGACTTCATAGAATAAGAAATAGTAAATCTATTAAGGATCCTTTAGTTACAGTTGCTGAAGAAGTTGCTTCTGAAATAAAATTTTTGTGTTTTGACGAGTTTCAAGTCACTGATATTGCTGATGCATCTATTCTAAAGAAATTATTTACAGTCTTATTTGAGCAGGGAACTATTATTTTCTCTACATCAAATATAAAACCTTCAAATTTATATTTAGATGGCTTGCATAGAGACAGATTTCTATCATTTATTGATTATTTAGAAAACGATTGTTTGGTAATAAATATTAATAGTGGAAAAGATTACAGAAAAAATAGAATTATAGATGGTGAGGTTTATTACTCACCCATTAATAATTCAACTGAAGCGGCGATGGATAAAATATTTAAAAACATCACAAATGGGTTACCATATGAAGAAAAAATTCTTTTTATTAAAGGAAGAGAATTAAAGATTGAAAGACAAGCCTTGGGTTGTGCAAGGTTTGATTTTCAAGAGCTATGTGCAAAACCCCTTGGGGCTGAAGATTATTTAGCAATTTCAAATGAATTCGATGTTATATTTATTGAAAATATTCCAATTCTTTCTTCCGAAAAAAGAAATGAAGCAAAAAGATTCGTATCGTTAATTGATGCTTTATATGATAACAAAAAGAAGGTTTTTATATCTGCACATGGCCAGCCTGATGAGATATATAAAAAGGGCGACAGTCAATTTGAGTTTAAACGATGTATTTCAAGGCTCCATGAAATGAGGTCAAAAGAATATTTGTAATAATTGATTGGTTTTTTCTAAAACGATTGCTAAAAGTATCAATAAATTTTTAATAAATTAGCTAAGAGGGAAATTATGAGAAGAAATAAAATTGCTTTAATAGGTGGTGGGCAAATAGGTGGTACTCTTGCTCACCTTGCGGGCTTGAAAGAACTTGGTGATGTTATAATATTTGATATTGTTAAAGGTATCCCTCAAGGTAAGTCGCTTGATCTGGCTGAATCTTCTCCTGTCAGTTCTTTTAATTCTCAAATGAAAGGTTCAAATAGCTATTCCGCTATTAAGGGTTCAGATGTTGTCATTGTAACTGCTGGTGTCCCTAGAAAACCGGGGATGAGCAGAGATGATTTATTATCAATTAACTTAAAAGTTATGTCAGATGTTGGTAAGGGTATAAAAAAATATGCTCCAAACGCATTTGTAATTTGTATAACTAACCCTCTTGATGCAATGGTGTGGGCTTTAAGAAAATTTTCTGGTCTTCCAGCAAAAAAAGTTGTTGGTATGGCAGGCGTTTTAGATAGTGCAAGATTTAGATATTTTCTAGCAGAGGAATTTAAGGTCTCTGTTCAAGACGTAACTGCTTTTGTTTTAGGTGGGCATGGTGATACCATGGTCCCTCTTCCAAGATATTCAACAGTTGCCGGTATACCACTGCCTGACCTTATTAAAATGAAGTGGACAACCCAGAAAAGAATTAGTGATATCATTCAACGAACCAGAGATGGTGGTGCCGAGATTGTAGGATTGCTAAAAACGGGTTCAGCATTTTATGCTCCAGCTGCCTCTGCAATAGAAATGGCTGATTCTTATTTGAAAGATAAAAAAAGAGTACTTCCTTGTGCTGCAAATTTATCCGGTGAGTACGGAATAAAGGACCTTTATGTTGGAGTTCCAGTAGTTGTTGGTTCTAAAGGAGTTGAAAAGATTGTAGAGATTTCTATGAATGCTAAAGAAAAGAAAATGTTCAATCAATCTGTTGCATCTGTTAGGGGGTTATTAAGAGCCTGTTCTAAAATCGATAAAAGATTGGTCCTAAAGAAATAAATATTAATATTAAAAATAGATGGTGAAAAAAAATGAATATCCATGAATATCAAGCAAAAGAATTGTTAAAAGGTTATAATGTACCAACTGTTCCAGGTTTTTTAGCGTTAAGTCCTGATGAAGCAATTAGCGCAGCAGAGAAAATTGGCGGAGATGTATGGGTTGTTAAGGCGCAAATCCATGCTGGTGGAAGAGGTAAGGGCGGTGGAGTAAAAGTTGTTAAATCCCTAGATGAAGTTAAATCAGTATCCGATGAAATTTTAGGTATGAATTTAGTTACTCACCAGACAGGACCTGAAGGCCAAAAAGTTAGAAAAGTTTATATCGAAAAAGGTACAAATATTGTTGATGAACTTTATTTATCCATTGTAGTTGATAGAACAAATTCCCGTGTGAATTTCATAGCTTCTACGGAAGGTGGAATGGATATTGAGGAGGTTGCAGCTGAAACTCCTGAAAAAATTATAACAGTTGATATAAATCCATCTTCGGGATTGGATGAGAAGGATATTATCTCTATTTCAAAAGCCTTGGGACTTGACGAGTCTCTCTACGCAAAGAGTGCAGATTTATTAAAGAATCTTTATTCAGCATTTACCAAGACTGATATGAGCTTATTAGAAATTAACCCATTAGTATTAACTGGTGAGAATGATTTAATTTGTTTAGATGCAAAAGTAAATTTTGATGGAAACGCTCTCTTTCGTCACCCCGACATTGAAGAGTTAAGAGACCCCGACGAAGAGGATCCATCAGAATTAGCTGCTAACAAAATTGGGCTAACTTATATTAAGCTGGATGGAAATATTGGGTGTCTTGTAAATGGTGCTGGGCTGGCAATGGCTACAATGGATATAATTAAGCTATATGGTGAAGAGCCCGCTAATTTTTTGGATGTTGGTGGTTCTGCTACAAAAGATAAAGTAACAGAGGCGTTTAAAATAATTTTATCTGATAAGAATGTTAAGGGCATTCTTGTTAATATTTTTGGAGGAATAATGCGCTGTGATGTTGTTGCGGAAGGTGTCTTAAATGCAGCTAGAGAAATTAATATTTCTGTGCCACTTGTTGTAAGACTTGAAGGTACAAATGTTGAGGAAGGTAAGAGGATTATTGAAGAGTCTGATCTAGAAGTTATATCTGGTTCAGATTTAGATGATGCTGCTCAAAAGATTACTAAAGCTATATCAGAGGTAAAATAATGTCAGTATTAATAAACAGAGAAACAAGAGTAATATGCCAAGGTATCACAGGTAGTCAAGGTACTTTTCATACTGAGCAAGCTATAGAATATGGTACAAAAATGGTTGCTGGCGTAACGCCCGGTAAAGGTGGTTCAACTCACCTTGGGTTGCCCGTTTTTAATAATGTCTCTGAGGCGATTAATGACACTGGAGCAAATGTTTCAGTAATATACGTTCCTCCTCCATTTGCAGCAGCAGCAATTTTAGAAGCAATTTCCGCTAATATAGAATTGGTTGTATGTATCACCGAAGGTATACCTGTTATGGATATGGTTAAAGTTAAAGAGGCTCTAATAAATTCCAAAACACGGTTAATTGGGCCTAATTGTCCTGGTATAATTTCACCTGAAGAATGTAAAATTGGTATTATGCCTGGCCATATACATCAAAAAGGAAATGTTGGTATTGTGTCCAGATCAGGTACATTAACATATGAAGCAGTTGGGCAAACTACTGCCTGTGGATTAGGCCAGTCTACATGTATAGGTATTGGAGGAGATCCTGTAAACGGAACTAATTTTATAGATTGCTTAGATTTATTTCTCCATGATGACCAAACAGAGTCAATCATAATGATTGGTGAAATTGGAGGTTCTGCAGAAGAAGAAGCTGCAGATTTTCTTTTGTCTTCTTCAATAAAGAAACCTACAGTAGGTTTTATTGCTGGTTTAACAGCACCTCCCGGAAGAAGAATGGGGCATGCAGGTGCTATAATTTCAGGTGGTAAAGGCGGAGCAGAGGACAAAATTTCTGCTCTAGAAAAGGCAGGCGTTACATTAGCTGACTCGCCAGCCTCATTAGGTAAAACACTTTTAAATGTTTTGAAAGGATAATTATGTCAGAAAATTATGATTTAGCTGTTATTGGTTCAGGTCCAGGTGGTTATGTTTGTGCAATTAGAGCAGCTCAACTTGGTCTTAATGTTATTTGTATAGATAAAAGAGGAGCACATGGCGGAACATGTTTGAACGTTGGCTGTATACCTTCGAAGGCACTTCTTCATGCCTCTGAGGTATATAATGAAACTATATCTTCATCATCAATGGGTATAAATGTTGAAAATGTCTCAATTAATCTTCAGGAAATGATGAATTACAAGGATGAGGGTATTAATGGAAATGTTAAAGGTATAGATTTTTTATTTAAAAAAAATAAAGTTAATAGTGTTTATGGTGCCGCAAAAATTTTACCAAATAATCAAATTAATATTGAGTTAAATGATGGGGGTGAGAAATTGATACAGGCTACAAATATTGTTATTGCAACAGGATCAGTATCTGCTCCTCTTTCAGGTATTGAAATTGACGAAAAAGATATAGTTTCTTCAACTGGTGCACTTTCACTAGAGAGTATTCCAGAAAAATTAGTAATTGTTGGGGGTGGTTATATTGGACTTGAGCTCGGTTCTGTATGGAGTCGATTAGGTTCAAAAGTTACTGTAATTGAGTACCTAGATAAGATTGCGCCTGGATTGGATGGAGAGTTATCTAGTGAATTTCAAAAAATTCTTAAAAAACAAGGACTGGAATTTCTTACTGGAACTAAGGTTTCTGGAGTAGACAAAAATGCAAAAGGGCTTTCAGTTAATTTGGAAAATGTTTCTTCAGGAGAATTAAGCACAATGGAAACTTCAATTGTTTTAGTTTCTACTGGTCGTATTCCAAATACAAACGGTCTTTTTGATAATAGTTTAGGTATACAATTAAATGAAAAAGGATTCATCAAAACTGATAGTAATTATCGTACCGATGTGAAAGGTGTCTGGGCAATTGGTGATGTTATTGAGGGTCCAATGTTAGCTCATAAAGCAGAAGAAGAGGGTGTTGCGGTTGCTGAACTAATAAAAGGTAAGCCAGGGCATGTTAATTATAATATTATACCAAGTGTAGTTTATACAAATCCAGAAGTAGCATCTGTGGGCCTTACTGAAGAACAATTAAATGAAAAAGGTTTAAGTTATAAAATTGGTAAATTCCCTTTTATGGCTAATGGTAGAGCGAAAGTTAATAAAGCTACAGATGGATTTGTAAAAATTTTATCTTCTGAAGAGACTGATCAAATATTGGGTGTACATATTATTGGTTCTCAGGCAGGAACCATGATAGCAGAAGTTGCAGTTGCAATGGAATTTGAAGCTACAGCAGAGGATCTTGCACATATATGCCATGCCCATCCAACTTTATCTGAAGCCATAAAAGAAGCAGCCTTAGCCTCTGATAATAGGGCGCTGCATATGTAATTACTTCTCTTTTTCTGAATGAGGATGAGATTTATCATATACATTAAGCAAGGTTTTTTCATTTAACTCTGTGTAGATTTGAGTGCTAGTAAGACTACTATGCCCCAGAAGCTCTTGAATTGCTCTTATATCTGTTCCACCCCTTAAAATATGAGAGGCAAAACTATGCCTTAAAGAATGAGGTGTTGAATGAATAGGATAGTTACCGTCAAATTTTTGAATTAGCTTTTTCATTGTTCTTTGAATATCTCTAGAGGATAGGCCTTTTTTTGAACCATTAGTATATTTAATGAATAGGGGATCTTTTTTATCTAAGTTAAGATTTTTTTCGATTTCAGAAAGACTTTGCAAATAATTTTTGATCTTTTTGTTAACGATTTCAAGTATAATTATATATCGCTCTTTTTTGCCTTTCCCTAAAATTTTTGAGTACTCCTTGAATGGATAGTTCTCCATTTTAAATTGAAGAATTTCAGAAACCCTTAATCCAGAAGAGTATAAAAAATATAAAATAGCTAAGTCTCTTCTATGCTCCCAACTAAGAAAACTCTCTTCAATACTTTCATTGTTAGTATCTGGATCGATAAAATTTAAAAATTCAATAATATCTTTTTCTTCAAAAACTTTATCATCTGTTCTTGAGGTATATTTTGAAGATTCAATTTTTTTAATAGCATGACTTTCCCATTTATTAGATTTGCACAGAAATTCTATAAAAGTTCTTAATACAGAAATATTTCTAGCTACACTTCTTGGTGATTTCTCTTTTTTTAATTTATCTACTTTAATACATCCATTTCTTCTTAATCTCTCAATTTTAAAGTGAATATTTTTAATCTTTAAAGATTGCTCTATCTCTAAACCCTTCTTAATCTCGCCACCAAGAAAATTTTCTAATTTATCTAATAATTTTATTGTTTCTTTGTTTGAAAAAAATGCTTTGTCTTCACTTAATATTTTCCTTGGTGTTTTTTTTATGAAATAATAATTTTGTTGATGAAAATTACTTTTAATATCCTTTAAAAGGCTACCTTTTTCAGGATTTTTGTAGAATGCGAGATATGAGTTAATTGATATCTTACCTAAATTCTTTATATCTTTTAATCTAACCTTTTGCCCTGAGTAGTCCTCTAAAAAATTTATGAAATGAGAAATTGTTCTTGCATATTCAGTAATTGTTAAAGGGCTCTTGCCTTGTAATTGAAGGGATTGAAAAAAATTTAAGCATTCCTCTTTAAGGTCATTAAAGGCAGAATTAAAACTTATTGATTTTGGTAATAAATTTTCTAATTCTTTCATTTTTTACTACATTATCTTTTGACCACTTTTTTCCCAGTCATCCAAAAATGCTTTCAAACCTATATCTGTAAGAGGGTGTAGAGCTAATTCCTCTAAAACAGAAGGTGGTAGAGTAGCAATATCTGCACCAATTAAGGAAGCTTTCTTTACGTGATCAAGAGACCTAATTGATGCAGCCAAAATTTCTGTACTAAGGTTGGGATAATTATCGTAAATATTTCTTATATCTTTTATAAGCTCCATTCCATCTTCTCCAATATCATCTAATCGTCCAATGAAGGGAGAAATAAAGGTTGCTCCTGCTTTAGCCGCAAGTAACGCTTGTTGAGAAGAAAAACATAAGGTTACATTTACCATTATATTTTGATCTGATAATACCTTGCAAGTTTCAAGACCATCCCATGTTAAAGGAACTTTAACTGCAACATTATTTGCAATCTTGCTTAGATATTTTCCTTCTTCTATCATATTTTCTGTCTTTGTGGCGGTTACCTCTGCGCTAACTGGTCCATTCACTATTCCACATATCTCACTTATTACCTCTTTAATATTTCTTCCTGATTTTGCTATAATTGAAGGATTAGTTGTTACCCCATCGACCATACCACTTTTTGTGAATTTTTTTATTGCCTCAATATCTGCACTATCTATAAAAAATTTCATGATTATTATTTCCTTTGTTAGTTGCGACTCAATATATTTGAATGCAACTGTAACATATTTTTATAATGTGAGTTTGATAAGATGAAAAAAGTTTCTGTTCTATTAGCTGCTAATTCAACTAAGGCTTACCAGTATTTGGTACCAGAAAAAAAATATATAAAAAAAGGTATGGTTGTAAAAGTTCCATTTAGGTCCAGAGAACTATTTGGTATAATATGGGAAGATGATAAGGAAAAAGTTGAAAAATCTAAATTAAAGGAAATCATTGAAAGTTATCACTTATACATTTTTTCTGAAAAAAAAATTAGATTTATTAAATTTTTAGCTAGTTATAATTTCTCAAATTTAGGCAAAGCACTTAAATTATTTATACCTCACCAATATTTATTAGAAAAACAGAAAGAATATTATGATTATAAATTTAATGATAATAATTATCTAAATATTAAGAAAACTACATCAAGGAATAAAATAAAAAAAATTTTTTTAGTAAATAGTCATTTATCAATTTCTGAAATTTCTAGCAAAGCAGATGTATCAAGAGCAGTTATTAGAGATTTGATTGAAAAAAATTGTTTAATTCCAATTATGCGAAAAGATCAACATGATATTGACCATAAGGATCAAGTAAAAATAACTTTAAATGAAAATCAAAATATAGCAAAAAAAGAAATTATAAGCTCAATTGACAAAAAAAATTATAATTGTTTTTTAATTGACGGTGTAACTGGTTCAGGAAAAACGGAGGTTTATTTTGCAGCTGTAGAAAAATCCCTCAAACTAGGAAGGCAGTCTTTAATATTATTACCGGAAATTTCACTAACAGAAGATCTATTTAAAAGGATAGAAAAAAGATTTGGCATAAAACCAGTTATGTGGCACTCGGGCTTATCAAAAGGTACTAGAAAAGAAATATGGCAAAATGTTTTTTTAGGTAAGTCAAAATTAATTATTGGCGCTAGATCTTCTTTATTTTTACCCTTTAAGAATCTTGGTGTAATAATAGTTGATGAAGAACACGATATTACCTATAAGCAGCAAGAGGGTATAATATATCATGCAAGGGATATGGCGATATCTTTAGGTTTTTATGAAGAAGCTACTGTTATTCTTGTATCAGCTACACCATCTCTTGAGAGCATCAATAATGTCAACGATGGTAAGTATAAAAGACTTAATTTACCTAAAAGAGTTGGTAAGGCAAAGTTACCTATTATCAATTACATTGACATGCGTGAAGAGGAATATAAAAGTCAGGAGTGGGTATCAGAAAGTTTAAAAAATGAAATAAAAAAATCATTACTAAATGGTGAGCAAGCTCTAATATTTTTAAATAGGCGTGGTTATGCTCCTTTAACATTATGTAAAAAATGTGGTAATAGATTAGAATGTCCTAAATGTGACTCTTATTTGGTTGAACATAAATTTAATTCAAGATTAATTTGTCATCAGTGCGGTTTCTCTACAAAACCTATTAAAGATTGCAGTTCATGCAATTCCAGTAACTCTCTAATTGCTTATGGGCCAGGAATAGAAAGAGTTACTGAAGAAATAATCACTCATTTTCCAGACTCAAGAGTTGTATCACTTTCATCTGATAATTCAGAGAACTCTTATAAAATTCTAACAGATATGAAAAATGGATTAGTTGATATTTTAGTAGGTACCCAAATTATTTCCAAAGGTCATCATTTTCCTCTTTTAACATGCGTAGGGGTAATTGATGCTGACTTAGGTATGGCTAATGGTGATTTAAGGGCTGCAGAGAGAACATATCAATTGCTTCATCAAGTATCTGGTAGAGCTGGTAGAGAGGACCGACCGGGAAAAGCTTTCTTACAAACTTTTTTTCCTGATCATCCTGTAATTGAAGCCTTGGTTAATGGGGAAAGAGAAAAATTTATAGAGTCTGAACTTCTTATTAGAAAAAAAAATAAACTTCCACCATTTGGTAGGTTAGCATCAATTATTTTATCCGATAAGGATGAGAAAAAGATATTATCATTTTGTAAGGTCCTAAAAAGAAATATTCCATCATATAGTGGTATAATTGTTCTTGGGCCAGCCCCAGCGCCTGTGACAAAAGTAAGAGGAAAAATACGCTATAGATTCCTTATTAAAGCAAAAAAGGATATTAATATTCAAAAATTCTTACACCTTTGGATGGATAATATAAAAAAACCCTCTTCATTACAGATCTCCGTGGATATAGATCCCTATTATTTTTTATAAATGAATCACTTTCTGATATTGCATGCATTAAAAGCTTGTGTTACCACCATTTAAGAAAGATTTTAAAAATATCTTTTGGAGGCAATATTTATAAATTATCGTTATTGATCAATAGCTTATAAAAACCAGGTTATATTTTATGAACCAATCATCTTCAGATTATGCAGTAGGCCTACCAGGAAGATATGCATTATCTCTTTTTGAGATTGCTCAAGAAGAAAAAAATATTAATTTTATAAAAGAAATTGATAATCAATTATTAGCTATTGCTAAAATAGTAGAGACAAATAATGATCTTAACCTGATAATTAAAAGTCCAATTTTTTCAGCCGAAGAACAACTTTCTATAATGAATGATATTCTTGAATCTATAAAGGTTGAAAAGATTATTAAAAATTTTATTGGAGTACTTTGTGAAAATAGAAGATTATTTTTATTACCCGATATCATAAAATCATTTCACTTATCTTTATTAAATTTTAATAAACAAGCTACAGCAAAGATTACTACCGCAGCACCTATTAGTGATGAGCAAAAGGAAAATATTAAATCAATGTTATCTGACCATTTTTCATTAGATATAGATTTAGAAATAAATGTAGATGAAGAAATTTTAGGTGGCTTGATAGTTCAAATGGGATCTAAAATGATAGATAGTTCTCTCCTAACACGTCTTAAATCAATTAAAAATGTTATGAATGAGGTTTAACAATGGATATACAGCCAGCTGAGATATCAGCAATTTTAAAAAAGAAAGTAAAGGAATTTGGAAAGGAAGCTGAAGTTTCTGAAATTGGCCAAGTTTTATCTGTAGGCGATGGAATAGCTAGAATCTATGGTTTAGATAATGTAGAGGCTGGAGAAATGGTTGAATTTCCTGGTAACATTAAAGGTATGGCTTTGAATCTTGAGGAAGATAATGTAGGTGTTGTTATCTTTGGCGATGATTCATCAATTAAAGAAGGAGATACAGTAAAGAGAACTGGCTCTATTGTTGAGGTTCCTGTTGGTAAGGGCCTTTTGGGAAGAGTTGTTGACTCTTTAGGTAACCCAATTGATGGCAAAGGACCTATTGATTCATCTGAAAAGAGAAGAGTTGACGTTAAGGCTCCAGGTATTATTCCCAGGCAATCAGTTAATGAACCAATGCAAACAGGTTTAAAGGCAATTGACTCACTTATACCAATTGGAAGGGGTCAAAGAGAATTAATAATTGGAGATAGACAAACAGGAAAGACTGCCGTTGCTGTTGATACAATTTTAAATCAAAAAGAAATAAATTCTTCAGGCGATGAGAGTGAAAAATTATATTGCATTTATGTAGCTATCGGTCAAAAAAGATCCTCTGTTGCACAGATTGTTAAGACTCTTGAAGAAAATGGAGCATTAGATTACTCAATTGTTGTTGCTGCAACAGCATCTGAACCAGCACCACTTCAATTCCTTGCACCATTTACAGGTTGTGCTATGGGGGAGTTTTTTAGAGATAATTCTATGCATGCCTTAGTTGTTTATGACGATTTATCTAAACAGGCTGTTGCTTATAGGCAAATGTCACTATTATTAAGAAGGCCCCCTGGTCGTGAAGCATATCCAGGTGATGTTTTTTATCTTCATTCACGATTATTAGAGCGCGCAGCTAAATTGAATGATGAGAATGGTGGAGGTTCTTTAACGGCTCTTCCTATTATTGAAACACAAGCAAATGATGTTTCTGCTTATATACCAACAAATGTTATATCAATTACAGATGGTCAAATCTTTTTAGAAACTGATCTTTTTTTTCAAGGTATAAGGCCTGCTGTTAACGTAGGATTATCAGTCTCTCGTGTTGGTTCTGCTGCCCAGACAAAAGCAATGAAAAAAGTAGCAGGGTCAATAAAAGGTGAGCTCGCTCAGTACAGAGAAATGGCAGCCTTTTCTCAATTTGGGTCAGACTTAGATGCTTCAACCCAAAAACTTTTAGCAAGAGGTGAACGCCTTACTGAGTTATTAAAACAAGGTCAATTCTCTCCATTAGCATCTGAAGAGCAAGTTATTCTTCTTTATGCTGGTGTTAATGGCTATATGGATACAATTGAAGTTAATCAAATTAATCATTTTGAAGAGCAATTAATGGAAACTATCAAAAAAGATTATGCAAATATTCTTGATGATATTAGGTCAACAAATGCATTAAGCGATGATAATGAAGATCTTTTGAAAAAAGCATTAGAAGGTTTTTTGGATAGTTTTAAAAAAAATAGTTAATAAATAATGGCCAATTTAAAAGAACTTAGAAATAGGATATCAAGCGTTACTTCTACACAGAAGATTACTAAAGCTATGCAAATGGTTGCAGCTTCAAAGCTAAGGAAAGCCCAGGATGCTGTAGAAACTACAAGACCATACTCAGATAAAATATCTCAAGTTGTTGGGAATCTCTCTCAAGAAATGGAGGGCGATGAGAATGCTCCAAAGCTTCTGGTTGGGAATGGAAAATCTGATAGATATTTATTTGTTATTGCCACTTCCGAACGTGGATTGTGTGGGGGCTTTAATTCTTCAATAACTAGATTAGCTTCTCAAAGAGCAAGAGAACTAATCAAATCTGGTAAAGATGTAAATTTTATTTGCATTGGGAAAAAAGGAAAAGCTTCACTTTCTCGAGAATTTGACGATAAAATTATTGAATTTTTTGATTTTTCAGAAGTTCGTAATTTAGGTTTTGAGCAAGGAGATATGGTAGCTCAAAAAATTATTTCACTATTTGAAGAAGAAAAGTTTGATATTTGCCAACTTTATTTTTCAAAGTTTGAGTCAGTTCTTACTCAAATACCTACGGCGCAAACTGTTATTCCATATAGTTTAGATACATATGATCATAAAAATAGTATTGCGCAAGACGCATGTTACGATTATGAGCCAAGTGAAGTTGATATATTGAAGGATTTACTACCTAAGAATTTGTCTATTCAAGTTTTTAGTGCACTTTTAGAAAATTTTGCAAGTGAACAAGGTGCTAGAATGACAGCTATGGATAACGCTACTAGGAATGCAAATGAAATGATTGATAAATTAAAAATTACATACAATAGGTCGAGACAAGCAACTATAACATCTGAGCTAATTGAAATTATTTCAGGTGCGGAGGCTCTTTAAAAATTAAAAACGAGGAATATTATGAGTGAAATTAATCAAGGAAAAGTTATTCAAGTAATGGGGGCTGTTGTTGACGTAAAGTTTCAAGATAGCTTACCGGCAATTTTAGAAGCCCTAGAGATTGAGACAGATGGAAGACGTCTTGTTTTAGAAGTTGCTCAACACTTGGGAGAGGATGCTGTAAGAACTATAGCTATGGATACAACTGAGGGGTTGGAAAGAGGTCATAATGTAAAATCGACTGGTCAACCAATTTCAGTTCCTGTTGGAGACGAAACCCTCGGAAGAATTATGAATGTTATTGGTGAACCAGTAGATGAAAAAGGAGATATAAAAACTCAATCTGTTAGAGCTATTCATCAGCCAGCACCAGATTTTATAGAACAATCAACTGAGAGTGAGATGCTTGTTACAGGAATTAAAGTTGTAGATTTGCTATGTCCATATTCAAAAGGTGGTAAAATAGGCCTTTTTGGAGGTGCTGGAGTTGGCAAGACTGTTTTAATTATGGAGTTAATTAATAATATTGCTAAAGCACATGGCGGTTATTCAGTTTTTGCTGGAGTAGGAGAGAGGACAAGAGAGGGAAATGACCTCTATTGGGAAATGATTGAATCCGGTGTTAATAAAGAGGGCGGTGGTGACGGATCAAAGTGTTCTCTGGTTTATGGCCAAATGAACGAACCCCCAGGCGCTAGAGCACGTGTCGCTCTTTCAGGTCTCACAGTTGCAGAACATTTTAGAGAAGATGGTCAAGATGTTTTATTTTTTGTAGATAATATTTTTCGTTTTACGCAAGCTGGATCTGAGGTTTCTGCATTATTGGGACGTATACCATCTGCCGTTGGCTATCAGCCAACCCTAGCTACTGATATGGGTGGAATGCAAGAAAGGATCACCTCAACAAATAAAGGATCAATTACTTCCGTTCAAGCAATATATGTTCCTGCGGATGATTTAACTGATCCAGCACCTGCTGCATCATTTGCTCATCTAGATGCCACCACTGTTTTATCAAGGGCAATTTCTGAAAAGGGTATTTATCCTGCAGTTGATCCATTAGACTCAACAAGTAGAATTTTGGAACCAGGTATTATTGGTGAAGAACATTATAATGTTGCAAGGAATGTTCAAGAAATCCTTCAAAGATATAAGGCTCTTCAGGATATTATTGCTATTTTAGGAATGGATGAGTTAAGCGAAGAGGATAAGCTTAGCGTTTCACGTGCAAGAAAGATTGAAAGATTTTTCTCTCAGCCTTTTCATGTTGCAGAAATTTTTACAGGATCACCAGGAATATTAGTTAATATTGAAGATACCATTAAAGGCTTTAAAGGATTGTGTGCCGGTGAATATGACCATTTACCTGAAGCAGCATTTTATATGGTCGGTACAATTGAAGATGCTATTGCCAAAGCAGAAAAACTAGAATCAGAAGAATAATATTATGAATAATAAAATTAACTTTGATTTCGTTTCACCTGAAGACTCTATTGTTTCTTCAGAGGTTGAGATGGTTCTCATACCAGGAATAGAGGGTGATGCAGGAATACTGCCAAATCATTCACCTTTTATGACAACACTCAGGCAGGGTATTGTTGAGGTTACTTTTGAAAAAGGAAATGTAAAAAGATATCTTGTTGAGGGGGGGTTTGCGGATATTAATCAAGATAAAATGACTATACTTGCTGAGAATAGTCTTAATTTATCGGATTTAGATAGCAATACTTTAAAAACTGAAATTGATATCATTAATGATAGAATTACTTCCGCAGAGGATCATGAAAAAAAATTACTTGGTGAACGTAAATCTCTTATAGAAAATTTTATATAGTTATATTTTTACTTATTTCTTTAGAGAATTGCCTCACTAATTTTTCATACAATGGTCTTTTAAAATCTACAACAAGATCAGGCATTGTGCTTAGATCTCTCCACATCCATTCTTCAAATTCTGGTGTGTGGTTATTTAAATTAAATTCACTATCATTCCCTGTGAACTTCATTAAAAACCATTTTTGTCTTTGGCCTTTAAAGCCACTTATAACTTTTCCTATTAATTCATCAGGTAATTCATATTCAAACCATGCTTCATGTTCAAATAAAAGCTTTGCTGATTTAGTACCAGTTTCTTCTTCCAACTCTCTGAAAGCTGCCTCAATAGGCTCTTCTCCGTCATCTATTCCACCTTGAGGCATTTGCCATAAATTTTTCTCACCAAGGCGAACTCCTGGACCATTTCTTCTTTTGCCTGTCCATACAAATCCATCTTTTCTAATTAAAATAATACCAACAGCATTTCGCATTTTTAAATTATTCTTTATTACTTCAATATCATTCATTTGATTTTTCTTTTTTAAATTTTCTTATTTAGGTTTGACAAAATTTTAATTGCTTCATTTAGTTGTGTGTCATTTATCTCATCAGCAGGTATGTATGCTGAAGAACCTGACTCTATATTATTATTTTCATTTTTAATGTATTTATTCAGTTTTGTTTCCCCTACTGTCAGAGAGTCATAATTTTCATCTTTAAAATTTTGATTGATCATGATATCAGGCTCAATTCCTTTTGCTTGAATGGATCTACCAGAAGGCGTGAAATATTCTGCTGTTGTTAATTTAACAGCGCCATATAAATCATTTGGTAAAAAGAGATTATTTTTTTCTATTGGGAATAGTGTTTGAACTGATCCTTTTCCAAAAGTCTTCGTTCCCAAAATAATTGCTCTTTTATTATCTTGTAAGGCGCCTGCAACTATTTCTGAAGCAGAGGCAGAACCTCCATTTACTATTACAAGAAGAGGCTTGCCAAAAATTAAGTCACCTTTTTTAGCTTTATACTCATTAATAGTTTTATCAAAACGAGGCCTCTTTGTTGATACAATATTACCCTCATCTAGAAAAAAGTTTGTTACCTGTATAGCTTGGCTCAGTAAACCACCAGGATTTCTTCTTAGATCTAAAATATAACTTTTGATTTGATTATTTGGATCAAACTCAAATTTAATTATTTCTTTATAAAGTTCGTCAGAAGTTTTTTCATTGAAAGATGAAACTCTAATATATCCAATATCACTATTGTCACCCTTAATATTCACAAGTACGCCAGGAACTTTAATTATCTCTCTTACTAACTTTAAATCAAAACCTTCCTGAAGACCTTGCCTAGCAATAGTTATTTGAATTTCTGTATTTGGCTTTCCCCTCATAAGAGATACAGCATCTGATAGGCTTTTACCTAAAATAGGATCTTTATTAATATGTGTTATTAAGTCACCTTCAATAATACCAGCTTTTTCTGCAGGTGTTCCATCTATCGGTGAAATTACCTTTACCAATCCTTTTTCCATTGTTACTTCAATACCCAGCCCACCAAACTCACCTTTTGTGTCATTTGTTAATTCTTTAAAATTTTTTTGATTTAAATACACAGAATGTGGGTCAAGTGATTGAAGCATACCATTAATAGCAGATTCAACAATTTCATCTTCAACTGTTTCGTCAATATACTCTTCTTGGACAAGCTTAATTACTGACTGAATAAGATCTTCATTTTCCTCTTTAATTTTATCTAATGCAAATAAATTTACTTCAGAAGTAATTACAAAAAAAGTTATGAATAAAGTGAGGTTAAAAATATTTTTCATTCGTTATTCTCTTATTACATTCTTATCTCATATAAATAAAAGATGAAAATAAAATCCTCGCTAATTTCTATGATAAGGATGATTATTTAAAATTGTTATACCTCTATATATTTGCTCAAGGAGCATAACTCTAATAAGCTTATGAGGCCAAGTTACTTTACCAAATGATATTATCTTATTTGTTGTTTTCATTATATCAGCATTAAAACCATCTGGACCTCCAATAAAAAAATTTAAATTTTTTCCACTAAAGGAATTCTTTGATATAATTTTTGATATGTCTAAGGAGTTAATATTTTCTCCACAGTCATCAAGAAAAACATTGAAATTACTTTTATTGATATGCTTAGAAATTATTTCTGCTTCTTCTTTTTTTCGCTCTTTAATAGATTTTTTTCTCGAAATAGGTAGTTCTTGAATTATTAGATTTTTAATACCAACTGATTTACTAAAATTTAGAATTCTTAGAACGTAGTCATTTTGTAATTCTAAGAAGGGACTATTTTTTAACTGTCCTATTGTAGTAATTTTTAATTCCATTTTATATTTTAGGAGAATTAAGCTTTATAGATGAGGACCATAATTTTTCAATATCATAAAAATCTCTTACTTCTTCCCTGAATAAGTGGATTATTACGTCTCCACCATCAATTAAAACCCAATCACCTTTATCTAAACCTTCGGTATTAATATTTTTAATATTATTCTTTTTTAAATCATCGACTGTTTTTTCAGCTAAAGATGAAACATGTCTACTAGATGTTCCTGTCGCAATTATTAAGTAATCAGCAATATCTGATTTACCCTTTAATGATAGTGAATTTATATCTAAAGCCTTATTGTTATCTAAGTTAGACATGATTTGTTTAATTAATTTTTTTCTCACTTACCACTACTCCTTATAGCTGATGAGGAAATATCATTCATTGGCCCATTAATAAAGGTAAAACACGGTGTTTTAAGTTTGATAAGATCTTTAGAATTCGTTTCATCTATTTTATTGGAATATTGCTTTAATAGTTTTTCCACCTCGCTTAGTGGGTGAGAAGATCGAGGATATATTGCAATTGCTATTTTATCCAAAATTATTTTCCAATCTTTCCATTGTTTTATTTGTGCTGCATTATCTGATCCCATTATCCAAACAAATTTTTTTGTTACAAAGGTTTTTTGGAAAATTGAAATAGTATCAATTGAATACTGCGTTTTTAATTTTTTCTCGATATCTGTGATTATAAAGCTTGAAGACTTTGCAATTTCTTTCGCACTCGCCAATCTATCTTTTAGAGAAAATAAAGTTTTCTTGTCTTTAAGTGGATTATGAGGGGAAACTAACCATATAACTTTATCTAAAGCTAAAATTTTACTTGCATGGTTTGCTACCTGGAAATGCCATTCATGAGCTGGATTAAAGGAACCTCCGAATAATCCAATTCTAGAACTTTTTTCAAGTGATATTTCTTTTTTAAGGATTTCCTCCATTAGGGTCTTACTTGCCCTGAGCCTCGAACAACATATTTAAAGCTTGTCAATTGCTCAACTCCAACAGGTCCTCTAGCATGAAACCTACCTGTTGCTATACCTATTTCTGCACCCATGCCGAATTCTCCGCCATCTGCAAATTGTGTGGAAGTATTATGCATGACGATAGCGCTATCAATTTCTTTTAGGAATATATTTGCTGTATTATTATTTTCGGTAATAATTGAGTCAGTATGACTTGTGGAGTAACTATTAATGTGGTCAATAGCACCCCTAATTCCATTAACAATTTTTATACTAATAATTGCATCTAAATATTCTGTGCTCCAATCAGACTTTTGGGCAGGTTTCATATCTCCAATTATTTTTAATGAATTATCACACCCTCTTAATTCACAGCCCACATCTTTTAGAGCTTTTGCTATTCTAGGAAGAGCAATCTCAGCATTTTTCTTATCTATTAATAATGTCTCTGCTGCACCACAAATACCTGTTCTTCTCATTTTGGCATTTACTGTTATTTCTTCGGCTTTTTTAATATCAGCATCTTCATCTATATATATGTGACAAATACCCTCAAGATGACCAAATACAGGAACTTTTGCTTCATTTTGAACTCTTTCAACCAAACTTTTTCCTCCTCTAGGTACTACAACATCAATAGTGTCATCTAATCCAGATAAGAGGTATCCAACAGCATCTCTATCTGTAGTTGGTATAATCTGTATTGAATATTCAGGAAGACCAGTTTTTACTAGTCCATTTTTTAAAGAATTATAGATAGCATTTGAAGAGTAATAACTTTCTGATCCACCCCTAAGTATAACAGCATTACCAGCTTTTAAACATAAAGCTCCGGCATCAGCTGTTACGTTTGGTCTGCTTTCGTAAATAACTCCAATAACACCAAGTGGAGTTCTAACTCTCTCTATATTTAAACCATTTGGTCTATTCCATTCGGACATAATTTGACCAACAGGGTCTTCAATTTTTATTATTTCTCTTAAGCCATTAGATATAGATTGAATTCTTTCATCGTTTAAAATTAACCTATCTAAAAATGACTTTGAAATATTATTTGCTTTCGCATTTTCAATATCCTTAATATTAGCTTCAAGAATAATTTCTTTATTTGTTTCAATATCTGCTGCCATAGCCTCTAAAGCATTGTTTTTAATTTTTGAGTTTGCCAATGTTAAAGTTTGAGATGCTTTCCTAGCATTTTTTCCCATCAAAAATAAATTTTCTTTTAGTTCTTTAGACATTTAGACCTCTTTCTTACCTGAATATGATAGATTATTTCTGTGTATTATTTCAAGTTTATCAGCATAACCCAAGATATTTTCAATTTCTTCAGATTTTTTTCCTATTATTTTTTCAAGGTCAAGTGAATTGTAATTAGATAGTCCCCTAGCAATTTCATTGTCATAATTATCATAAATAACTAAGGTGTCGCCTTTATCAAAATTACCCACAACTTTAACTACTCCTGCCGCAAGAAGACTTTTACCTCCTAAAAGGGCGCTACTAGCCCCTTCATCAGTATAGACTTTGCCACTTGGTTTAAGTTGACCAGATAGCCAAATTTTTAAAGAATTTTTAGAAATTTGATTTGGGTAGAACCAGCTACAATTTTGTCCTCTTTTGATTGATAAAATTGGATTATCATTTTTTCCGGAAGCAATTACCATATTGCACCCAGAAGACATGCTAATTTTAGCTGCTTCTATTTTTGTAACCATTCCACCACTTCCTTGGTAACTTTCCTTTCCAGCCATTGATATTATATCTTTGTTTATTTCCTTTATTTCAGTAATAAGTTTTCCATTTTCATTTTTTGGATCTTTTGTGTAAAGGCCACTTATATTAGATAGAAGTATTAAACAGTCAGCTGATAGCATTCCAGCAACTCTTGCAGCCAGTCTATCATTATCACCATATCTAATTTCAGAAGTTGCAACAGTATCATTTTCATTAATTATTGGAATATATTTATTTTTAAGTAATTCTTCAAAAGTTGCTCTAGCGTTTAGATATCTTCTTCTATTTTCTGTATCTTCAGCTGTAATAAGAATTTGTGCTATTTCAATCCCTTTACTTTTTAGTGCTTTTTCCCAACCATTAATTAATTTAATCTGCCCAATTGATGACGCTGCTTGACTCTCCGAGAGTGATAATTTCTCCTTATTTTTAATTGTATTACCTAAGGCTATAGCCCCTGATGAAACTAAAATGACTTCTTTATTTTGATTATGAAGATTTTGGATATCATTAGAAATAGAGTCCAAAAATTTTTTATCAATATTATTCGAGTTATCTGTTACAAGCGAGGAGCCGACTTTAATAACTATTCTTTTACAATCTGATATATTGTCTATGGTGACCATTTCTCTTCTTTTTTTAACTGTTTATTTTTTTTTATAATATTTAATACTTTATTTAATATTTCTTCTAGACCTTTATTTGTTACTGAGGATAGAGCAAATACTTCCTTTCCAGTCTTTTTTTCTAATATTTTAATTTTTTTATTTCTTTCGTCTTCATCAATAGTATCTGTTTTTGATAGAGCTATGATTTCATTTTTATCTGCTAAATCTCCTGAATATGAATTTATTTCCTTTCTAATTGTTTTCCAGTCATGTAAGGGGTCGTTAGAAATGCAATCAATTAGATGGATAAGTATACTGCATCTTTCAACATGCCCTAAAAATCTATCACCAAGCCCTTTTCCATCATGAGCACCTTCGATTAAACCAGGAATATCAGCTATAGTTATTTCATTAGACTTATGGCTAGCAATGCCAAGTACTGGGTTCAATGTCGTAAATGGATAATCAGCAACTTTTGGTTTTGCAGAGCTTATAGATGAAATGAAGGTTGATTTTCCTGCATTAGGTAATCCTATTAGCCCAACATCCGCAATAAGTTTTAGCCTTAACCATATCCATTTTTCTTCTCCTTCCAGACCAGGATTTGCATGCCTTGGAGCTTGGTTATTTGGTCCTTTAAAATAACTATTTCCAAATCCTCCATTACCTCCTTCAAGTAAAACTAATTTTTAACCTACTTCTTTTAAATCCGCGATAATAGTTTCATTGTCTTCTTCAAGAATAATTGTACCCATAGGTACTTTTAAAATTATATCTTCTCCATTGCTTCCTTTTTTTTCATTACCTTTTCCATCTTCACCATTTTTTGCTATGAAGTGTTGTTTAAAGCGGAAGTCTATTAAAGTATTTAGGCCGTCGACGCATTCTATCGAGACACTTCCTCCTTTTCCTCCGTCACCTCCATTAGGTCCTCCAAACTCAATATATTTTTCTCTACGAAAACTTACGCAACCGTTCCCACCTTTTCCAGAATTAATATATAATTTTGCTTGATCAAGGAATTTCATAACCTATCTCATAAGTAACAGATTTAAAAAATTTTAGAACTATAATTTAGATAGTTTATAAATTTAGTTAGTTTTTTCAGCAATTGGGTCAACAGAAATAACCGGACCACCACTTCTTAACTTCTTAAAGCTAACAGTTCCTTCAATAAGAGAAAAAATTGTGTGATCTTTTCCTAAACCAACATTCCGTCCGGGTTGCCACTTAGTTCCTCTTTGTCTAACTATAATATTACCAGGAATAACATTTTCGCCACCAAACTTTTTCACACCTAATCTTCTTCCTGCTGAATCTCTTCCATTTCTAGATGAGCCACCTGCTTTTTTATGTGCCATAATTTACTCCTTAGTCTTCTCTTTTTTAACAGATCTTGTTTTTGTAGCAGTTTTCACTGTCTCTTTTTTAGTTTTTGTTTCTGCAGAAGCACTTTTTTTTTGTTTTACTTCTTTAGGCTCTTTCTCTTTTTTAACTGCAACTTTTTTTGTAGCAATTGCTTTAATATCAACAATTTTTAAAGTGGTCAAATTTTGTTGATGACCATTCTTTCTTCTGTAATTTTGCCTTCTCTTCTTTTTAAAAACAATTATTTTTTTTGCACGTTTTTGTTCAATTACTTCTGCGTTTACTGTAGCACCTTTAATAATTGGATCCCCAATAATAAGCTCATCTTTCTCACTAATCATTAATACTTCATCGAGGCTAATTTTGTCACCTGCTTCAGCGGTTAACTTTTCAACTGATATAATATCATCTTTAGAGACTTTATATTGCTTTCCGCCGCTTCGAATTACTGCATACATAATAAACACCCACTCATATAAAAAGAATTAAAAAACTCTTTAGGAGCGCAAATATAACGTTGAGTGAGATGCTGTCAAGTTTATAATATTTAAAAATAATTTATGTTTTATTGACCAAATGTCTCATTCTATAAATCGTTATAACTGGTAAAAATGATATTAAAAACATTATAAAATAAAGGTTACTCAATGAAGCATCATTATAATCCAATATACCTGCGCTCCACTCACCAACTATTCTTGAGAAATGTCTAATACTCATCAAAAGAGCAAATTGTGAGGCTGCAACTGAAGTCTTTGAAAGCCCCATACATAGAGATAGA
>MDTB01000316.1_pt1 | contig 43262 bp, 36 predicted proteins | sample 811161 | NCBI WGS metagenome assembly MDTB01 (sample SAMN05326650, study PRJNA326480) | marine metagenome | isolation source: seawater | place: Mediterranean Sea | collected 2009 | reverse complement strand
TAGGGGGCAGAGTTTATCCAAATTAATAAATCAAGCAGCAGCTGTATTTATGCATCGACCTTTTCATAAAATGCCGATTAATGCATTTTCTATCTCATATCTCTATGCATTAGCTAATGGTGATGAAGTTGATAATCTAGAACTTGATAATTTGATAGCTCATGCAGATGTTCCATCGGAAGAGATAAAGAAAGAACTAATGGATAGACCTAATTTAGTAACTTTTTTGCAAACTGATATCAATAAAGATTTGTTTCCTAAAACTAATAAAGCACTTAAGTCTCTTAATAAAATCAGACCTTTCAAGGAAAAAGTATTGTCAAAGTTGAAACTGGGTAATGAGTTGACGAAAGAGATGGGTAATATTTATTCAGGCTCTATTTTTGCTTGGTTGGCAGCTGGAATTGAGGATTCAATGAAAAACGGCAAGGCCTTAAGTGGCAAGGATGCTCTATTAATAGGTTATGGCAGCGGGGATGCTGCCGAGGTTATTCCAATTTCATTTACCCAAAATTGCTGCGATGAGGAGAGCAATATTAAATACTCTGCTGCATTCAATGAGCCAGTGAACTTAAACCACAACCAATACATAAAGCTTAGAACAGATAAGGTTTTAGAAGGTGCCCAGCATAAAAAGCCAAAAGGTTTTATCGTTAGCAAGGTTGGAACAGAAGAATCCACTAATTTTCAAGATGCGGGAATCGAGTATTACGAATATCTTAATTAGATCCTATTCGTTTAGGTTTTCTTCATACCAGTCTAGATATCTTTCTAGTCGGTCCTTAATATAGCTTGGTTTACTTAATCCATGATGTTCGCTTGGGTAAACAATAAGTTGTGTTGGGATTTCTAGGTGTTTTAGAGCTTGATACATCTGCTCTGATCCGATTAGGGGTACATTCCAGTCTTCTTCTCCAACTAAAAATAGAGTTGGTGTAACTATCTCATCAGCATTGAAGAATGGATCAGAGACATTTAACCAGGCATCCAAGTTATCCCATGGAGTTCCAAGTTCAAGAACATATTCTCTGATATAGTGATCATGCCCAAATCCGCTTAGGATGTTTGATATACCAGCACCTGAAGTAGCTGCATGGAAACGATTATCTTTTGCAATCACATAATTGGTAAGCATCCCTCCATAGCTCCAACCACCGACTCCTAATTTATTTTCATCGATGTAGCCAAGATCTAGTGCAAAATCTAATGCAGCACTAATATCCTTTGAATCCTCTATGCCCCAGTTAGCAAAAATAGACTTTTGGAATTCAACCCCTCTTCCTGAGCTACCTCTTGGATTGGTTACTAGTACAACATAACCATTTGATGCAAAAAGTTGCCAGTCAAAATCAAAGTATCTTCCATATTGAGATACCGGTCCACCATGGATCCTTATTATAAGAGGATATTTCTTCTTTGGATCAAAATCATGAGGTTTAATCATCATCCCATTAATGTTTAGACCATCAAAGCTCTGAAATGATATAAGTTCAGTTGATCCAACGAGTTTATTTTCTATAAAATCCTTGTTTACTGAGGTAATGGGATTGATTTCACCATTTTTTGAGAGATAAATTTCATCCGGCGTAGTTACTGTGGATGATTGATAAATCAGCAGATCACCAGCGACATAATAGTTACTTGAGTACCAGCTCAAATACATATTTTCTGGAGTAATTTTTTCGAAAGTTTTGTCAGTAAAAGAGTATTCAACAAGCTGACTTTTCATATTGTCTTCAAGAATAAAGTAAAGTTTCTCTCCATTTTCTGACCATTTAGGCATATATGTATTTCTATCGTATATATTTGTAACGAAATCTGTTTCACCTGTTTCCACATCAAGAACTGATACTTCATTAAGTGCATACCAAAGCATTGAGTGCTCACCACCATATATATAGGCTATTTTTTTCCCATCAGGACTCCACTGCGGCCTTGACCCAGCGTCAGGTGAAGAATCTGGGCCATCATGAAAAGTAAGTCGTTTTGCTTCACCACTATTTTCAATATTTTTGATGAAAATATCCCAATTGTTATGTCTGTCAAAATCCCCTTCTTTGGTGACATAAGCGATACTTTTTCCATCAGGAGAAATAGAGGGATAACTATGGTCCCTTTGTCCCGAAGTTATTTGTCTTATTTGCCTAGATTTTGTATTGAATAAAAATAAGTGATCCCATTCGTTTTCAAGGTAACCATCATAATCCCTTTTGAATTGATAACGATCTATAACAATTGGGGGAGATGTCTCTTCATTGGACTCTTCCTCATTATTTTTGTTACCTATGAAAGCAATCGTTTCTCCGTCTCTAGAGATATCATAATCAGTTATATCTCCATCGAAATCAGTTAGCTGTTTCTTTATTCTATTGGATAAATTTAAGGACCATATTTGGTTGTCCTCTTCTCCTGATGTTCTAATTCCGGATGATATAAAGAAGATTGATTTTGAATTGCTTGAAAGCTTTACTGATGAGAAAGTCATTCCTTTTGGGCCATCAGATTCAAGTAGTTTAATCTTTTTCCCTTTCTCTATATCAAGAAAGTAGAGTATTTGCTTAAAGCAGTCATATTTATCCTCAGCTTGGCTAGTTGAGAATATGACACCATTACCATCATTAGTCATATCCGAAAAAGTAATATCTTTGATCGAGTATATGTCTTCAGTTTTAAATGAGTCCTTTGCGTGTGAGGGCGAAATTAAAAATATCAAAGCTAATATGGAAAATATTTTGTTTTTAGCCAAAACTATTACCTATTTCTAGATTTTAAGGAGCATGCTTTTCACTTTTAAGTGTTTTCAACATACAAAAGATAAAAATTGGAAATAAGATTAGCAAAGGTGGTGACATAAGTAAGATGACATCCATAGCTATTCGATTACTGTTTATTAAGAACAAAGCCGCTGGAAGTATTGACAGCACAAATGCCCACATTAGTCGATTTTTTCGAGCTGGCTCACTTTCCTCATTTGTCACTTCTTGAACGTGAGATGCAAGAATATATGAGACTGAATCATAGGACGTAGCAACAAATATAATCACAATAATTGAGTATGCTAAGACAAATATTTCACCGTAAGGAAGTGTCATTAGGATTTTAGTCGATGTTGCCTGATGACCAATATCTGAAAGTGTTTGTGTGACATTCATTTGCCCAGTTAGCTCTAAGTTAATTGCATAATTTCCTAAAATAGAGAAAAACAAGAAGCATCCAAGTGATCCAAAAACCAACATTCCTAAAACCACTTCTTTTAATGTTCTGCCTTTTGAGACTCTGGCAACAAATAAACCAACTTGAGGACCTAGTGCTATCCACCATGCCCAATAAAAAATAGTCCATGCTTCGGCAAACTCAGAATCCTCAACAATCCCAAGGGTATTCATTGCAAAAAAATTCTTTCCTAATTCAGACATTGCCTGAGAAGTTAAAGTGAATATTTCTCCAGCTGGACCAAGTGCTAGAACTCCCAGCAGAAATAAAAGTGAAATGATTATATTAATATTACTTATAACCCTGATCCCACTATATATTCCTCGGTAAACACTGAAGGCGAATAGTCCTGTGCAAATTGCCAGCATAGATAAATCAAGATTGAGATCATGGTTAATATTTAAAAGCTCAGAGAAGCCTGCACCAATAATTGGAACATATAATCCGATTGATCCTCCAGATGCTCCAATCAAAACAAGCACAAAAATGAAATCCACGATTCGACCAAAAGTTGTTTTTTCTACAACATTGTCTTTTGATGTCCTCATCGCTGAACTCAATCGAAGTGACCCGATATTATGTTTATAAAATGGGACAGCAACTGCAATTGCTGGAATGGTATACAAAGCCCATCCCGTGAAACCCCAATGAAAGACACCATATGCAGATGCAAGATGATAGGCCCTATCAGAGAATGGTTCAATACCAAACAAGCCCTCGCCTGCATAATATGCCCATTCAACGATCGACCAATACAAAATACCGCCACCAATCCCAGAGCAAAAGAGCATGCATGCCCAGCTGAATAATGAATAATCGGGATTGATATCATCGCCACCTAATCGATGACTGCCAAATTTTGAGAAAGCAATGTATAGAACAAAAAGAAGCATGCATGCACCAAATATCATGTAAGTCGCACCGAAGATATCTACAGTCAATAAGTAGGTGCTTCTGATAAAATCAGCCGATTCTTTTGGATAAAGTGCAATGGGTGTCGCGATTAGTGCAATTGCCCCCAGTACTGAGAGAGTCGTGATCTTGTCGGTGCTGCTATTTGTCATCTATAGCCAATTCAGATTCTGCATAATTTTTCGCCATTTCACCAACCAAGAAAAATTCAAAGGTTGTCAGAACAACAAAAATTAAAAAAAATACACTCAAGGTAACGATTATTTCTCTCACTTTGCACTCGCGATCAATTGTTAAATACAGTGTCTTTGTGTCAAGACATAAGAAGTGTATCATATAGGATTCTGACCTCAATTTTAATTAGATGTATGAGTAAACCAAAGGACATTGATAGAAGTAAAGGAAAGCTTCCACAAAAAGAAAAAGGGTCTTTGACCCCAATTATGACCTCCACAATCGAGGAGACCAGAAGGCATCAGCTTGAAAGATTGGCGGCCTCATTTAGACTGTTTGCATATTATGGGTTCGATGAAGGTTTGGCCGGACATATTACGCTCAGGGATCCAGAGTATAAGGATCACTTTTGGGTTAATCCGCTTGGAATGAACTTTGCACATATCACAGTCTCAGATTTATTATTGGTCAAGGAAGATGGTGAGATTATTCAAGGCGAAAGACCAATTAATCCAGCTGCTTTCTTCATTCATTCAGCGATTCATGCAGCCAGACCAGATGTAAATTCAGCGGCACATGCCCATTCTATATATGGAAGAACTTTTTCGACATTAGGAAAGGTATTAGATCCCATCACTCAAGATGCAGCGATGTTCTATGAAGAGCAATCGCTTTATTCCGATTATGGCGGAGTAGCCTTTGATAAAGGAGAGGGCGAAGAAATAGCCAAAGCACTTGGTGAAAAAAGAACTGCAATATTGCAAAATCATGGAATATTAACCACTGGTCAAACCGTTGATGTTGCCACCTGGTTGTTTATTTCTATGGACAAATGTTGCCAAAGCCAGTTATTAGCAGAAGCGTCGGGAAAACCAATTATCATTCCGGATGAAATGGCAGAGCATGCTAAAAAACAGGCAGGGACAGATCTGATTCTTTGGGCTAGCTTTCAGCCTCTTTATGATCTTATTTATGAACTATCACCAGATTTTTTGGATTAGAAGATGCAACATACATTAGAGAAGCAAAAAATTCAGTCAAGACGCCAAATCTATCCAAGTCTATCTATGAGAATAGATCGTCTTGATCGAATGCTTGATATGATGCTTGAATATCAAACACAAATACCAGAAGCATTATCAGAAGATTTTGGTCACCGACCTGAAATGCTGACGAAATTTGCTGAACTAGTAGCCACATTCGATTCAATACACTTTATCAAAAAAAATCTAAAATCTTGGATGAAGCCAGAGAGAAGGAAGGCAACTCCTCCATTTAACTTATTTGGCGCTAAGGCTTACATCCAATATCAGCCCGTAGGTGTTGTAGGGATCATAAGTCCATGGAATTATCCATTTAATTTGACTTTTGGCCCACTTGCAGTGGTTCTTGCTGCCGGCAATAGAGCAATGATAAAACCATCCGAATATACACCAAGATCATCCAGCTTAATGAAATCCATGATTAATAAATATTTCGATGCTGATGAAGTTGAGGTATTTCCTGGAGATGCTTCTGTTGGCCAAGAATTTAGCTCGCTGCATTTTGATCACCTGTTATTTACTGGTTCAACCTCGGTTGCAAAAAAAGTCATGGAAGCTGCATCAAAAAATTTAGTCCCTGTAACACTAGAACTGGGCGGGAAATCACCTGCAATCATTGGTGAAAGCGCAGACTTAAAGAAAGCATCGGATAGAATCTGGAATGGAAAATTGATGAATGCAGGACAAACTTGTATTGCACCCGATTATGTCTATGTCAAAGAAGAGGTTCTTGGAGATTGGATGGAGGCAACTAACAATTCTATCTCATTAATGTACCCCTCTATTTTTGATAATGACGATTACACGTCAGTGGTTAATGAAGGACATTATGCAAGACTTGATGGCTATATTGAGGATGCAAAAAATAAGGGGGCTGATGTCATAGAGATTAATCCAGCAAACGAGTCAGAAAAATCCCACAATAAAATGATGCCCACAATTATTCTTAATGCAACCGATGATATGTTGGTGATGCAGGAGGAAATATTTGGTCCGATTATGCCAGTTAAAACTTACAATCAAATTGATGAAGTTGTTGATTACATCAATTTGCACGAAAGACCGCTTGGGCTTTACTATTTTGGAAATAAAAAGAGCGAAGAAGAATTTGTCATGTCTAATACTGTTTCTGGCGGTGCCGCACTCAATGATGTTATTTTTCAATTCATACAGGACGATCTTCCTTTTGGAGGCATTGGTCCTAGTGGAATGGGAAATTACCACGGGATTGAGGGTTTTAGAACCTTTTCTCATGCAAGAGGGGTTTATAAACAAACATCGTTTGAGACTGTTTTGAAGCTGATGCGACCACCGTTTGGTAAATTAGTCGATCAAATTGTTTCAACCAAGATAAAAAAGTAATTGAGCCTAACCATTAATTCACTCATAAAAGAAAAAATACATGATCTGGGCATCGATGTAATCGATAGACATATCTTTCTTTGCGCAGATCAAACTGAACCAAAGTGTGCACCCAAGAGAAAAACGTTGGAATCCTGGGATTTTCTCAAGGCAAGACTTGCAGAGTTAGAGATTGATAATCGAGGCGGCATTTACCGATCAAAAGTTAACTGCCTTAGAGTTTGCTCGAATGGTCCAATCGCAGTTGTTTATCCAGATGCTGTTTGGTATCAAAACTGCACTCCTGATGTTTTAGAAAGAATCATCCAAAAGCATCTGATAGAGGGCATAATTGTTGATGAGTATGTTATTTCAAAGCCGAGTTGATGGTTTCGAATAAATAGGTCTCATTTGCTCTTTGGATGAGATAGGCATGAATATCCTCGACATCCCGTTCGCTTAAACGACTTGCAAATCCAACCATTCCTTTATCGACATAAAGTCCACCGAGTGTGATCGCATTGAATTTCTCATGAGTTTCAACTGACATATACCTGAGATCAGCCAGTACTCCGCCTCCAACGGCACCAGCTCCATGGCACATATGGCATTCCCAATGATACAGGTCTTCGCCTCTGGCAATACTTGCTTGATCTTCTATAGGTGCGGGAGGTTTTGGCATCTCTAAATTTCTTGGCCTTTCTGGAAGTTTTAAATCACCGTCTAGTGCGAAAGTAACTATCCGCCCATTGATGGGCCCACCGGTATTCTTAGGCGGCAGGCCGGCCTGAAGTGCAAACACTCCTCCATAACCAACGACGACACTGACATATTGTCTTCCATCAATGCTATACGTGATGGGGGCGGCGACAATTCCGTTCTTCAAGTCTTCGCTCCATTTTTTTTCGCCAGACTTTGCATCATATGCAACAAGTTCACCATCAGACGTGCCTTGAAAGACAAGATTGCCATCCGTCGATAAAACTCCCCCATTCCAAGGGAGTGTTAGATATTGCTTCCAAACCTCCTTTTGTTCGACTGGATCCCATGCACTCAGACGACCTCTTATACTTCTTGCCAATAGCATTAGCTGAAGAAGATTCTTAGGCGGTGCCATGACTGTTAGATCACCCGCAGTATTCCATCCTTTAGCATCGTATTCATAATCATCATCTTTCTTCATCGGCATATAGAGCTCTTGAGCCGGAATGTAGACCAAGCCCGTTTTCGGGTTATATGACATGGGCATCCAATTGTGTCCACCAAGAGCGCCAGGAAAGATTAGTTTTTCGGCTTCATCATAATCAGCCAGCTCTGTTTTGACCGGTCTTCCAGTTTCGAGATCAATATGACTGGCCCATGTGGCTTGAACGTATTTTTCTGCTGATAGAAGTTCACCGTTTGTTCGGTCAATCACGTAAAAGAAACCATTTTTAGGAGCTTGCATCAGTACTTTCCTTGCTTCGCCTTTGATAGTGATGTCAGCAAGAATGATGTGTTGAGTCGCTGTATAATCCCAATTATCTCCTGGTGTTGTTTGATAGTGCCATACGTATTCTCCAGTCTCCGGTCTTAAAGCAACTATTGAAGACACAAATAAATTATCCCCGCCACCCGGGCTTCTAATCTTATAGTTCCATGGGGAAGCATTGCCAGTGCCAATGTAGAGAAGATCTAGTTCAGGATCATACGCCATTGAGTCCCATACTGTTCCACCACCACCATATTCCCACCATTTAGCTCCTTTCCAAGTTTTAGAAGCCATTTCCATTGCTGAATTCTCAAATCCTTCATCAGGGTTTCCTGGAACCGTGTAGAAACGCCATGCCATTTCACCATTGTCAGTATCGTAAGCACTGACATATCCTCTGACCCCAAAATCAGCGCCTCCATTGCCAATGATCACTTTATCTTTAATAATCCTTGGAGCACCCGTGATGCTATATGGCTTGCTGTTATTGACTGTCATTTTCTCCCAAATGACTTCGCCTGTTTTGGCATTTAGTGCTATGAGTCTCCCATCCAATGTTCCGACAAATATTTTTCCTTCCCAAATTGCAACGCCTCGATTAACTACGTCGCAACAAACAAAATAAGCTTTTTCTTTTGGCACCTTTGGATCAAACTTCCAGAGCAATTCCCCATTAAGAGCATTGTGAGCATATACCACGCTCCATGCACCTGTAGAAAACATGACACCATCAGAAACAATTGGGGTTGCTTCATGACCCCTATTGCTGTCAAGATCCGCAAACCATTCTATTCCGAGCCGATCAATATTCACTGTATTGACCTGATTCAATTCACTGAATCTTTGTTCATCATAAGTTCTGCCATGAGATAACCACTCTTGGCTATTGTTTTTGGATTTCTCAATCGAATCTCCATTGACTTGAAAATCAGCACCATGAACTTCCGATAGAAGTAAGGAAAAAAGAGCGAATGATAGTATTTTAGAGAAAAATTTCATGAAAATATTCTACAACAAAATTGCCCTATTTATTTTTGCACTTAAAAACTTTTTCGTGGTTGTTTGACTTTTGGTTTAATTTATATTCATCTATGAAATCTAAAGATTAAAGGGGGAACCATGATCCTTAAGTTCAAATATTCATTTTTAATTACAGGCGCCTTATTTATTTTCTGCGGAACATTCAATGTTCAATCTCAAATCAATGAAAAAGAGCTGATCAATTATGCTTATGAATCAACATACAAACCGGTAGAGAGCGATAAGACAATTATCATCAATGCGAATATTCTGACAGGGCGAGGCGACTCAGTATTGGGGGGCGCCATTTTAATGGAAAACAATAAGATTATAGCGATTGGTGAGGGCATAGACACTTCAGATGCAAACATCGTAGATGCCGAAGGCAAATGGGTGACACCAGGCATTATCGATATACACTCTCACATGGGTGTTTATCCTGCGCCAAGCTTAAGATCAAACTCTGATGGAAATGAGGCAACCAGTCCATCTACTCCCCATGTTTGGGCTGAGCATTCGGTTTGGACACAAGACCCACAATATACTTTGGCCTTGAAAGGTGGAGTCACTTCTTTTCATGTACTGGTGGGATCTGCAAATTTGATAGGTGGCAGAGGCGTGACCCTAAAGAATGTTCGAAGCAGGACGGTCCAAGGCATGAAATTCCCAAATGCACCTTACTCTCTGAAAATGGCATGCGGTGAGAATCCAAAAAGGGTATATGGTGGAAGAAACACAGAGCCGCAAACACGTATGGGAAATGTTGCAGGTTATCGAAAGGAATGGATTAAAGCACAAACATACCAAAAGCGTATTAATGAGTATTCTGAAAAGTCAGATGAAGCGAAAGAAATGATTGATAGCCCAACTCGAAACATCGGGATGGAAACTCTGGTCGGTGTTTTAGAAGGCGATATTTTGGTTCATATGCATTGTTATCGAGGCGAAGAAATGGCAGTGATGCTGGATGTAGCAAAGGAATTTGATTATAAAATAAACACTTTTCATCACGCTGTAGAAGCCTATAAGATCGCTGACATATTGGCAAAAAATTCCGTCTGCGCTGCAGTATGGGCTGATTGGTGGGGATTCAAGCACGAAGCATTTGATATGGTCTGGGAGAATACAGCCATTATTGATCAGGCAGAGAATAAAACTGGTTGTGCTATAGTTCATTCCGATTCAGCACTTGGTATACAACGCCTTAATCAAGAGGCTGCGAAAGCATTGGCGGCTGGTCAGAAAGCAGGATTAGATCTTGATAGGCAAAGAGCAATTCAATGGATTACTTTGAATCCTGCCAAAGCATTGGGTATTGGCGATCAGGTAGGCTCAATTGAGCCTGGAAAAATGGCGGATATCGTCATATGGTCTGACGATCCATTCAGTGTTTATGCGAAGGCAGAAAAAGTTTTCATAGATGGACATTTAAAATTCGATATCAATGATCCCGACTCTTTTGAAAGGACAGACTTTGATCTTGGAATTATTGACCCGGAAGGAGATAGATTATGAATTTAATTAGATTTAGATCTTTCATTTTTTTCTGTTTGTTGTCCCTCTCAATTTTTGCAAAAGCAGATGACATTTTAATCAAGAATGCCACGGTTGTGACATCGAGTGATTTAGGCGTTATAAATGAGACTGACATATTGATTCAGGACGGAATAATTTCCAAAATAGGTCTTGATATTTCTAGTGAAAGCGCCTTCATTATAGAGGCTAGTGGCCGAATTATTACACCAGGTTTATTAGCGCCAGCCACTAATCTAGGATTAATTGAAATTGAGTTGGAGGCTGATACAAGAGATGATCGAACCAAACACTTTTCTGCTGGATTCAGCATTTCTTCAGCATTTAACCCAAGTTCAACATTGATCCCATACAACAGAACTGCAGGAATCACCTCTGCGGTTGTATTTCCATCCTCAGGAAAAGGCGATTTATTTCAAGGCCTTGGATCCGTCTTTAAGACTCACGGAAGGATTGATACTCAACCAATAGTTACCGACATTGCCATGGTGATGCAAATGGGAGGTGGACAAGATTCTAGAGCATCCACTTTCTTGGAACTGGAGGATGCAGTTATGAAAGCTAAGCAGTTTAAGAGATCTCGAAATTTAATTCTAAGAGGAGGATTTTTTGATACTGGAGAATATTCTGAAAGGGATCTAGAAGCTTTATCAGACTTGATGGATCAGAACAAACCTCTGATAGTAAAAACCAATCGAGCCAGCGATATGTTAAGAATAATTGAATTCTCTAAAAAGCATTCAATCAATATCATTTTCCATGGCGCTAAGGAAGCATGGCGAATCGCAGATCAATTGGCTGAAGTGAACATACCAGTAATTATTGATCCAATGGATAATATTCCAAGCTCATTTGATTCTATTGGGGCAAGAATTGATGCAGCATCTCTTCTAACTGACTCAGGAGTTAACGTATTGATTGGAATAGCGGATGCTCACAACTCTTTTCTTAGTCGGCAAGGGGCTGGAAATGCTGTCGCTAATGGAATGGATCGGTATGAGGCACTAAAGTCATTAACCATAAATGTTGCTGAAGCATTCGGATTAGCTGATTCAATCGGAAGTATTGAAGTTGGTAAAAATGCTGATTTAGTTCTTTGGGATGGAGATCCTCTTGAGGTGGGTACTTTTTCCGATGTAGTTATTATCAATGGAGAAATAATGAGTGATATGACTCGCTCGAAAAGACTTCGTGATCGCTACCTAGAGGTAATCGGATTAAAATAAATTAATTTCTTTTCGAAATTGTTTCATCTACTGATGTCAAATAGTCAGAAAGGCTGATGTCATTTGTAGATTCTGAGAGTTGATCAATGATTTCGTCAGTTGATTTAAAATTAGGCGTATAATTTGCAAATGCATTGTCTCCTCTATCAACAGCTGTTTGATCAATCAGTGATATTATTGAAGAAAGTTCACTTTCATTGAAAGAGACAAATTGAATAATTTCTTTGTCTTGAGCTACTTCCTCAGTAAGCACTGACATGGCAGCCTCTACTTCAATAAGATCGATATAATCAGAGAAATCTCGATTTTGATTATCTGAAAGATCAATTCCATTGGTCCATGCCAAATATACTCTTGGTTCTTTCTCTGATGATCCAGACTTCTTATCCTTGTATATATCAAATCCTAGCCCGACATCAAAACTTCCCAATGGTATCTCATACCAAAATAAGTCAAATTGATAGCCGATATTGAAGTTTAAGAAATCTGTTTCATTTTCTGTAAATAAATAGCCTGGTTGAGAGCCTCTATTCATCCTTCCAATTGCGAGAGTGGACTTATATATCTGAGTATCATCTTGAACTAAAATACCACCAAACGAGATTGCTATAGAATCTCCATCAAGCGAGTTGCCGATATTGGAACCATTGTAATGGTAGGCAGATGGATATTCCTGATTTTGGTAAGCACAACCATATTTACTTTGACCACTGAAGATTCCACATGTCGTGGAAGAAAATTCTGTAAAGACCCTGTAAGATTCAAAGTTTTTTCTATCAGGAAAGTTCCCCCATGTTTCAAGACCTAATATCCCAACAGATTTATCGATAGATGTTCCCGATATCTGTCCATAGGTTGCATAAGGAATTTCATTAAATTCACCAGAAAGGCGATAGTCTAAAGTATTAAGATCATATACATCCCCAGATCCTAAAAAACCGTCTATGAGTTTACTGAATCCGCATCCATTATTTTTATCGCAAATGACCGCAGATTTAGAATAGCCAATTTCAAGCTTATCCATTGGCCGAATACCTAACCTTAGAGCGGTAAAGCGACGTTGGGGAGTTAGGCCTGTATTTTTAATATCTCCAAGAATAAAAGCAAGGTCCCAGCTTCCCAAAAATGATAGAACACTATTCTTAAATGGATCTGAAAAATTTCTTTCGATTGACAAACCTCTTATAGGCCTAGGATTAGTTGATAAGACGGTACTACCCATCCAACCAGGACCCCACCAGTTTTTCTTGGAGCCTAAGGTGATTGAGTAATTTCCTCTAGCCAACGAAATATATGACTCATCAAGTAACTGATAAGTACCTGTTTTCTCAAATTTAAGATTCATAGCTAAATTATTTGACATGTATGAACTACTTGAGGCGGCCATCTTCTTTACATTTACTGGATCAAAGAATGTCATGATTCGATCAGGATTCTTAGCAACTTTTATTTCAGCATTAGCAGAAATGCCTCCAATTTGTTCTTCAATGACTTTTTTTCTAATTCTTTGAAGAGATAGGAGTACTTCGGGCGATACTTCACTCACATTCTCAACATTGAGATTAAATGCAACATCACCCCAAGCAATTGGCCATGTATTTAAGGGGATATCTAATATCCCTGAATCTGAGAGAATCTGGAGGTCATGCCTTACAAGGATATCATCTGGCGATGCCCATGGAGCTGTCTCCAAGTATTGAATTGGAAGAAAAAGCAGGTTAAAAAGTATGAAAGACTTTGCCCAGTATTTTTTGATAAAATTTTTCTGCATGTGTGGCATTCTACTCTTTCGTCAAAAAATCTAAACATATTATGCATTTTTGACGAATGTTATGTCATTATCGTCAGCAATATGTTTTCAATTGATATTAAAAAAATATTATTAGTATTCCTAGCAGGCTATCTTGCTTCGTGCAGTATTCCAAAAACTGATTTTGAGCCAGATGAAAATACGCTTTTGACAATAGATAAAGGGTCCATCATTGGTTCAAATAATGGCAATACATATCAATGGCTTGGCATCCAGTACGGTTCAATTCCAGATTCGAGCTATAGATGGAAAAGAGGAGCTGAAACAGAAAAATGGGATGGTGTTTTTGAGGCGCTAGAATTTGGCAATACCTGCGTTCAAAAGGGATCACTAATTAATACTACAAAAAGAAGAAATTGGGGTGATATTGTCGGATCTGAAGATTGTTTATACCTCAATGTTTGGGCGCCTAAAGATGTATTTGATGACTTATCTCAGAGTAAGCCAGTGATGCTCTGGATCCATGGCGGCAGTAATGTTTCCGGTAATGCAGATTTTTACGATCCGAGTGAATTGGTTAGCAGTCAGGATGTAATAGTTGTGTCGATAAATTACCGTTTGGGACCATTTGGTTGGTTTAGACATCCAGATATAACCTCAACTGCTGAGAATCCAGAAGATCAATCAGGCAACTATGGCAATATTGATTCCATTCAAGCGCTTGAATGGGTTCAAAGAAACATTGAAATTTTCGGTGGCGATTCTTCAAATATCACAATTTTTGGGGAATCTGCTGGCGGTTATAACGTAGCTGCTTTATTGTCCGCAAAGCAAGCGAATGGACTTTTTCATAAAGCCATTATACAAAGTGGTGGAATCAGACCAGGTGATATTGAGCATTCTGAGTCATATTTAGAGAAAAACTTACCGTGGAAGAGTTACTCTTCAAGAGAACTCGTAAATGAGTTACTGGTAATGAATGAAATGGCATCGGATAGAAATTCAGCTGAAACATTGCAAGAAAATTTGTCTCAAAAAGAAATCGAAGCTCTAATGAGAAATGCCTCATCCACAGAAATTTATGAAGCATACTTAGTAACAAAGACCAACACCGATGATATGTTGAGACCATTTCCTGATGGTAATTTATTGAGTGAACTAGGAATTCTGGGTTCTTTGGAGAGTGGGTTTAATATGGATGTTCCAATAATGATTGGAACAAATCGAGATGAAATGAAATTATTTCTCCTCAATAATCCTCGATTGACAAGAGAGTTTCTGAGAATACCTCGAATAAGAGATTTGGATTTATGGAATGCAGTTTCAAAACACAGAAGCAATTCGTGGAAATACTTGGCCGTTGATGAACCTGCCCAGAACTTGACAAGGTCTGGGAGATCAAATATCTATGCTTATCGATTTGATTGGGATGATGAGCCAAGAAAATATGGAGTTGATCTAAAGAATTTACTTGGTGCTGCACATGCTTTTGAGATTCCTTTCGTGATGGGTAATTTTGATGAAGATGCACTTACGAAATACATACTCAGTAGAAAAAATCTGGAGGAGGTCAAAACACTTTCCCAGTCAATGATGAGTTATTGGGCTGAATTTGCTTACAACGGAGATCCAGATAAAGGCAGAGAAGGAAATCTAACTGATTGGCAGGCTTGGGATCCCAGAAAGGGCAGTGACAAGTATATTATATTCGACTCAACACATGATGGGGGAATAAGGATGACAAACGACTATCTCACAAAAGAAAAACTGATTGAAATGTTGGCCACAGACAATCAAATTAAAGATTATAAATGGAAGTGTGAGATTCTTGATGCTGCAATCATGTTTGATCATCTCACGACTCAAAATGTACTAACTGACTTTAATAATAATCAATGCGGTGATCTTGATCCTTCGACAGGATGGAGAAAATATTGGTACGATGAAAAGGAGCAACGCTACTAGGAGATATGATGCAGTATTGGCTTATGAAATCAGAACCTGAAACCTACAGCATAGACGACCTGAAGGAATTTAAAACAGATCACTGGGATGGGATACGAAATTACCAGGTAAGAAACTTCTTCAGAGATCAGATGATAGTTGGAGACAAAGCATTTTTTTATCATTCAAATTGCAAGGAGCCAGGAATAGTGGGATTGATGGAGATCGCAAGCAAAGCATACCCCGACCACACGGCTTTTGATTCTAAAGAGAAATACTTTGATGCAAAAAGTGATCCAGAGAATCCAAGATGGCTAATGCTCGATGTAAGGTACATTCGTCACACCAAGAGAAATATTACACTTTCTGAATTGAGAGAACATGAGTCTATAAAAGACATGAGACTTTTACAAAAAGGTAACCGCTTATCCGTAATACCCATGACAAAAAATGAATGGGATTATATTTTAGGGCTGGAATGAAACGATTTACAAACATCATTTCACTCGCATTTTTATTGTTGATGTCATCTGTTTATGCAGGAGACTCCAGGGTATTTTTTATAAAACCTTCAAATGGCGATGTGGTCGATAGGACTTTTGAAGTTGTTTTTGGCATCAGTGGAATGACATTGGCACCCGCAGGTACCTATGATAGTGGCACAGGTCACCACCATTTAATTATCGATGCACCGCTTCCTGACCTTTCGATGCCTGTTCCAGCAAATAAACAGTATCTTCACTTTGGTAAGGGACAAGACAAAACCATGATCACCTTAGAGCCTGGCAATCATAAACTTCAAATGATACTTGGCGATGGAAATCACATCCCCCATAGTCCACCGATTTACTCTGAAATCATTGAGATTGAAGTCAAACCTTAATCTTCTCAGCTTTTTTCATGAATGCTGAAATAAGCCTAACAGTTTCTTTTGTTTGCAGCTCAGTGGATGCTATGCCCGACTCAGCAAGAGGTTCAATCTGAACTCCTTCCAGTTCTCTTTTTATGATATCCAATTTATTGTAAAAGAAGTCGTCAATGGCTGACATTACCATCAGTGGCGCTCTTATTGTTTTTATCAATGATTTAAAGTCTTGATCCCATACAGCTGCAAAGGCTTGTTCTCTTCCTTTAATTGATCTTATAGCACCCAAAAACTCAGTGTTCACCAGATCGGAATCATAAGATGGAAAGAGCGATTTCATTAATTCAAAGCTCTCCAAAAGATATTTTCCTTCAATATCTCTTTCCACAACAGATGATGTCATTTTCTTAAACGAATCTCTCTCATCCTCATCCAGATAAGCGACACCATTAAGAATTAGAGATATTGTCCGATCTTTCCATGCATTTGCAATTTCAGCAGCAATGTGTGTCCCCGTGTGATGAGCATAAATATGAAAGTTTTCGATTCCAAGGGTATCGATTGATTCACACATCCAGTCGCGATAATCTTTCATATCAGGATTTCCATTCGGATCAAAAGAAGATCCAAATCCAGGCGTATCGATTGCATACAATGGCCTATCATGGAACATCTCTCTAATGATTGGTTCATACATGATTGAGCTGGATGGAGTTCTATGAAGGAGTATGAGAGGGATTCCATCTTCACAATCATTCGTTCTATAGTGTATTTGACCAATAGGAAGCGATAGATAGGCTTTCTTGATTAAATTATTTTTCGCATTCATCTTTATTCTTAGACTAATCTAATTGTTTATAAATTGATATAATCCTCAGCATGAAAAGAATAATTGTTGGAATATCTGGTGCAAGCGGAGTCATTTATGGCATTCGACTTCTTGAGATGCTAAAGGACATCGATGATGTGGAGTCTCATTTGGTGATGACCAATGGAGCTAAACTCAATATCACGCTAGAAAGCGATTTTGAGCCAAAAAGTGTTGAAGAACTTGCTGATGTGGTTCACAGCGATAAGAATTTAGGTGCCAGTATTGCCAGTGGATCTTACGAAACCGAAGGCATGATCATTGCTCCATGTTCAATGAAAACACTTTCGGGTGTTGCCAATTCATATGCTGCAAATTTAATTGTTAGAGCTGCAGACGTGGTTTTGAAGGAAGGCAGAAGCTTGATTATTATTCCTAGAGAAACACCACTTCATTTAGGACACATTGACCTTCTGCGGAAAGTTTCATTAATGGGAGCCCATGTAGTACCGCCAAACCCAGCTTTTTATAATCATCCGGAATCAGTCGATGACATCGTCAATCACACTGTTGGCAGGGTGTTAGACTTAATTGGGGTAGACAATGAAGTGGTCAGTCGATGGAAAGGTGTTTAATAAAGGATGATCGATTCGTCTGTCGAAGGAATTCAAGAAAATGCAATTAAGATGCTCGAAGAGCATCACACGGTCACTATCTCAACAAGAGATGAAAAATCGGTTTGGTCTGCGACAGTTTTTTACGTCTCAGATTCATTTTTAAACCTATTTTTTCTATCTGCTGATAAAAGCAAGCACATTCAGCATATCAATATGATTCCCGAAGTTTCAGCAACAATATACAAAGATCAAAAAGATTGGGAAAAGATTAAGGGAATTCAAATGTCAGGAATAGTTGAAGAGCTTAAAGGTCAAGATCGAGAAAATGCAATCAACCAATATCTTGCAAAATATGAATATCTATATCGAGTGATAAATAAACCATTGAATCAAGACGAGGAGAAAATTGGATCACAATTTTCATCCATCCCTTTTTTTAAACTTCAGCCGACGTTTATAAGAATCATAGATAACCAAGTTGCATTTGGCCATAGAGAGCAAATTGAAAAAAGAGAGGGAAGGTGGGAGCTATTTTAAAGGTCATCTGTGGAGTAGCTTGGGAGTTGCCCGAGGTGAGCACCGCTGTCAACAATCAAAATTTCCCCAGTAATCAAAGGCGCCCCCTCCAAGAACCAAACTAAGACCTCTGCCACATCTTCAGCAGTTGCCACCTTTTTGAGTGGAAGATTGGTTTCCGCCTGCTCTATGAGAGATTCATAAGCTTCATCGCTCATCCCGCCTTTTAACCATCGGGTTTTTATGGGACCAGGCGCCACGGCATTGATTCGAATTTCAGGCCCTAAGACATGAGCCAAAGATTTAGTCATTGCATTGAGCGCAGCTTTTGAAGTGACGTAAGCTATCGAGGAACCAACTGAATTTATTCCGGCTAATGAGGAGTCATTTACAATTGCACCGGAACCCGCTTTTTTCATATGAGGAACCACTGCTTTGATCATTTGATAAGCGCCAACAACATTCACAGCGTAAATCGATTGGAAATCGTCGATGGTCAAACCATCCAAGTTTTCAAAAGGATTGAATTTAGTCTGGCCAGCATTATTGACAAGATAGTCTATTCGACCCCATTTTTTAATGGCTTCAGCCACCATCGCTTTGCATTCATCATCTTTTGACACATCTGCTTGTATTACAATTGTCTCAGCGCCCAGTTCTTCTGCATGCTTTGCAGTCTCCAAAGCCTCATCCTTTGATCGCGTATAATTGATGACAACATTGCATCCTTTCTCTGCCAGAAGAATCGCTGTTGCAGCACCAACACCTGTTGCGGAACCAGTAATAATTGCTACTTTTTTAGCCATGACATCTCACTCAATATTGATTTTCTATTGTATCGGTTAAACTTTGCAAAATCTTTGATTTAATTTGCATACCTGAAAAGGCACAATAATCTAATGGATTATGATTAAAGGAGATAAAGAGTGCAATTTAATGATATGAGAGGATACATTGATGTCCTCAGAAAAGAGAACCTGCTTCATGACTTAGACATTCAACTGAATGTAGCTAGAGAAACATCAGAGCTTCAAGCTTTGATGAGGCATTTGCATAATGATAACGGTCCCGCACTCATGTTAAATAATCTTGAAGGTTATAACATGCCAGAAGTACCTCTTTTATTTAATCCCTATGGAACCCGAGAAAGAACAGCAATGATCTTAGGAGAGCGTGATCCACTCAAGGCAAAAGCAAAGCACGCAAATGTTTTGGCTGATCAATCCAGCTGGATTGAGCCCAATGTTATGAGCAAGGAAGATTCGCCTTGCAAACAGAATATAATCTCAGAAAAAAATATTGACCTTGCAAAGCAGCTTCCGCACGCATGGTTTGGTAAAGAGGGGCCATCCTATATAACGAATGCCATTGTAATCACCAAGGATCCAGAAACAGGCATTGCAAATACCGGTTGTTATCGATTGACACAATTATGGAATGCATCTCACCCTCACGGGGAGATCTATTCAGAAGAAGAGCAGAGGAGATGTCTATCCATCTTTGCGTTTTGGAATCCTCCTGGGAATCACATTGGTCTCCACTGGGCGAAAGCGCAAGAGATGGGCAAGCCATTGGAAATTGCGATTGCCTGCGTTGTAGACCCTGTGATCCAACTGGCTGGTGCGACAAGTCTTCCCTTCGGATTGGACGAGATGAATTTTGCAGGCGGACTAAAGGGAGAAGCAATTGATGTGGTTCCTTGCGAAACAATTGATATCGATGTTCCTGCAAGATCAGAATTGATTATAGAAGGTCAGTTTTTACCGAATCGGGATATTACCATAGGCCCTCATTCTAACCCCATTGGTTATTACGATGATGAGCAATTATTTCCTCTGATGGAGGTTCAATGCATCACCCATAGAGATGAACCTATATGGTATTCAACAATGGAAATGATGCCCCCATTTGATCATAACTATATGGCTGTTTTGCCGATAGAGGGAGAATTACTCAGTGATCTTCAAAAAAAGATTCCAGAGGTCAATGATGTAGTGGTAACTCCAAACTTGAGTTACTTTATTCAACTCTCAGTTGATGGAGCTCAGAAGCCACATCCAGAGTTTGGTAAATATGTTTTGCACGCAGTTTGGGGTGCAAGCGGAAGATGGGGAAGAACTGCAAAAATAGCAGTAGTAGTTGGACCGGATGTAAACCCTTATGATCTTAATGAGGTTGAATGGGCAATATTAACTCGTGTGCAGCCACATTCAGACACCATCATTAATAAATCAGGACAAGCATTCCTAATGGATCCTTCGGCACCCAAAGATTCGAGTCATGGAATTGCACTTCAGTCTGAACAGATGGGAATTGATGCAACAATAAAGGTTTACGAGCGTTTTCATTCATATCCTGAATACAGCAATGCTGACTCTGAATCTGTATCCGCTATTGCAGAAAAACTAAAAGGATCATTCTAGTTAGCTGATCTAAAAAGGTGACGGTGAGCAAGAAAACAAAGCAATTCAGAGATTTGTTGCTTAGCAATAACCTCGAATTCTTGCTCGAGGCACACAATGGAATCAGTGCCAAGATTGCTCAAGAGGCTGGCTTCAAGGGCCTTTGGGCAAGTGGATTGGCAATTTCTGCTCAATACGGAGTTAGAGATAGCAATGAGGCAAGCTGGACCCAAGTCCTCGAAAACATAGAGTTCATGTCTGATGCCAGCGATATACCGATCATGCTCGATGGCGATACTGGGTACGGTAATTTCAATAACGTGAGACGCTTGGTTAAAAAACTCGAACAGAGGAATATTGCGGCAGTTTGCATCGAAGACAAGCTTTATCCTAAAACGAATAGTTTCATTGATGGAAATAAGCAAGAGCTTGCAGGTATTGACGAATTTTGCAGTCGCATCAAGGCTGGAAAAGATGCACAGGCAGATGATGACTTCTCAATTGTCACCAGGATTGAGGCATTCATAGCTGGATGGGGTTTAGGCGAGGCTTTAAAAAGAGCTGAAGCCTATCACGAGGCAGGTTCTGATGGAATTTTAATCCACAGCGCAAGGTCTGACCCAAGTGAGATTTTGGCCTTTAAGAAAGAGTGGAGCGAGACCTCGCCGGTGATTGTGGTGCCAACAAAATATTACTCAACACCGACTGAGGTATTTGAAGATGCAGGCTTTTCCATTGTCATCTGGGCAAATCATATGATCAGGTCATCCATTAGAGCCATGCAAGAATCTGCTAGAGAAATTCATGATTCATCTTCAATTTTGACAATTGAAAATGAAATCGCTTCAGTGAAGGAAATTTTTAGGTTGCAAGGCGTCTCTGAGCTTATAGAAGCAGAGGAAAACTATTTACCAAGAAAGGAGAGCACAACAGAGGCAATTATTCTTGCTGCTTCGCGAGGTGAGGCAATGGGAAGTTTAACCAATCATCAGCCCAAAGCTATGATATCACTTAAAAATAAAAGCATCTTAGAGCACATTACTGACACCTATCGAAGTCACGATGTTGAAAGAATTCATGTGGTTCGAGGATATAAAAAAGAAGCAATTAATTTTCCAGAACTGAGTTATTTCGATAATGACGATTATGAAAACACTTCCGAGTTATCCTCGTTTCAAAAAGCCATTGATAATGTGGACAGCGATATTTATTGCTCATTCGGAGATGTATTATTCAAGCCTTACCTATTGCAGTTATTGGATGAATCGAAAGATGATCTGGCAATCACAGTAGATACCCAATGGCAAGATTCTGTAAATAAAGACAGAGCCGCAGACTACGTTACTTGTTCTGAGCCGCACTCAAGAGAAAATTATGGCGACTCAATCTTTTTAAAGTCAATAGGAGAAACACTGGATGCCGATTCCATTCATGGCGAATGGATGGGAATTGCAAAGATTTCTTCGAAAATTTTACCCATGATAAAAAAAGAGGTTGATGCTTTATCGAAGCATGAAGATTTTCATTCAATGAAGATGCATCATTTTTTTGAACACCTTTGCAGACTTAAGCAACCGATAAGAATTATTTATAGCACAGGAAATTGGCTAGATATCGACTCGCTCGAGGATCTGATAAGAGCAAATAATTTCATATGATTTCAGCTGAAAGATTTTTAGATGAAGCTTTTAAATTGGGTTTTAGTACCTATACCGGAGTGCCTTGCTCGTTCTTAAAACCTCTGATCAATGCATCAATAGAGTCAGACAAATTATCATACATTCCGGCCGTCAATGAGGGCGATGCAGTTGGCATTGCTGCTGGAGTATATCTTGGCGGCGGCTTGCCCGTTGTAATGTTTCAGAATTCTGGATTAGGCAATGCTGTGAATCCATTTACTTCACTGATTCAAACTTTCGAAATTCCCATTTTAATGATTGCCACCCTGAGAGGTGATCCAAACAGTCATCCCGACGAACCACAACATCGACTCATGGGTAAAATCACAACTCAATTGCTCGATCTAATGGAAGTAAGTTGGTCTTGGTTTCCAGAAGATGAGGACGATATGAAAAAGACAATGGAGTTTATCAAAGACAGAATAATTGACTCTAAAAAACCACATGTTCTTGTGATGAAGAAAGGCTCAGTAGAGCCTTATGAGCTCAATGAGCAGCTTGAAAGTACAATTGTGAACGGTCTAATCACCAATGATTATGAGAATGATGAATCAGAAATGGTGACAAGGATAGAGTTCATGGAAAACATCATTGAAAAAACAAATCAGAATCACGATTTAATCATTGCCACAACGGGATATTCTGGAAGGGAACTATACGCAGCCTCAGATCGTAAAAATCATTTCTACATGGTCGGTTCAATGGGATGCGCGATAGATATAGGATTGGGATTATCAATCCAAAGGCCTGACAAGAGAGTTATTGTCATAGATGGCGATGGCGCTATCCTTATGAGATTGGGAGCGATGTCCACGGTGGGCTTCATGGCGCCCAAAAATCTCAATCACATTGTTCTTGATAATGGAGCATATGAATCAACCGGCTCTCAAAAAACAGTTTCTTCTCTAATTGATTTTAAAATGATTGCTCACTCGAATCGTTATAGAAACTCCATCAAGATGAATTCCTTGAAAGACTTTGATTCGTTGTTAGACTCAAATATGAAAGGACCAAACTTTATTCATTTTCCAATAAAGAAAGGGGTATCAAGTAAACTTCCTCGCCCTTCGATTACACCAAAAGAGGTTGCAATAAGATTCAGGGAAAATATCGAAAACTAAAATGAGTAATATAAAGCAAAATACCTTATTGAATCCCGGCCCAGTCAATATGTCGGATCGAGTGAAAAATCGAATGATCAGAGAAGATTTTTGTCACCGTGAAAAAGAATTCTCAGCTTTAGTAAAAGACGTCAATTCCCAGATTGTTAAAATTTATGATGGCATGAAAAATTATGAATCTGTAATCATCAGCAGCTCTGGAACAGGAGCCGTTGAGGGCATGTTGACTTCTTTTATTCACGACGAGAAGTCATTAATAATCAGCAACGGTGTTTATGGCGAAAGAATGGAAAGGATTTTAAGGGTTCAAAATAAGAAATTAGAAATGATTCAATTTGATTGGCTTGATCCGATTAATATTAAATCAATCAAAAACTGTCTTGACTCCGATCAGAGCATAAAGAATCTAATTTTAGTCCATCATGAAACGACCACTGGAAGGTTGAATGAGTTGAAAGAAGTAGGGCAACTTTGCAAAGACTATGATCTCGGTTTATATCTAGATGGAGTCAGTAGTTTTGGCGCAGAAGAAATAGCTGCAAATGAAATCAATTTGAAAGCCGTTTCTGCATCTGCGAATAAATGCCTTCACGGTGCGCCTGGTTTAGCATTTGTGGTGGCGCACAAGGATCAATGGGAGAGAGCGCCTGAAAAAACATCTGGCGTATACTTTGATTTACACCAGTACTATGCCATGCAAAAAACAGATGGTTTCTCGCCATTTACTCAAGCCACACATTTGGTTTCAGCTTTTAATGAGGCAATGCTTGAATTCAACGAGATGGGTGGATGGAAAGCGAGGAATAATTTATTTCGGAGTAGGGCAGAAGAAATCAATGCTTGCTTGGATCGACTTGGCATTGAAACACTGATACCAAAGGAAGATTACTCATCTGTTCTGAGGTCTTACCAACTTCCTGAAGGCATTTCTTATGAGGATTTACATGCATTCATGAAAAAGAATGGTTTTGTAATTTATCAAGGGCAAGGAAGTTTCAAAAAGAACATATTTAGAATATCAACCATGGGTCATATCAAAGAATCAGACATAACTTTGTTGTGCAGTTTATTTGAAGAATTCTTCAAAAATCATGATTAAGCAGGCTGTCATATTGGCAGCAGGCATGGGAAGCCGATTAAGCAATCACAATGATCAAAAGCCAAAAGGATTTCTTCAACTTGGAAAAAAATCAATCATTGAAGAGTCAATCGATAAGCTCATCAAGAACGGAATCGAAAAAATATGGATTGTTACAGGTTATCAATCAGGACAATTTGAAGAATTAATCAAAAAATATAAATCAACGATTAGTCTTGTAAAAAATAAAGATTATACTCAATCGGGAACACTGCATTCGCTGTCGATGATTTCTGAAAAGGTTTCACCTCCATTCCTGTTGCTTGAGTCAGACATCATTTTTGAATTCAGGGCGATTGAAATGATCATCGGTGATCTAAGAGATAATTGCATCTTGCTGAGTGGGTTCAGTGATTGTGGAGACGAAGTATTTGTCGAAACGTCAGCCTCCAAATTGGTTTCGATGTCAAAAAACATCAACGAGCTGAGCAGCACTCCAACTGGCGAGTTGGTTGGAATAACCAAAATAGGAAGCGAGTTATTTACAAAAATGATGCAATTTTATAAAAGGAATCCAATAAAAAAAATGGCTGATTATGAGACAGATGCCTTGGTCGGTGTTGCCAAAGATATTCCGATACCCTGTTTGTTAATAGAAGATTTAATATGGTCAGAGATAGATGATGAGACTCATCTAAAACGCGCAAAGAAAGAAATTTATCCCATGGTTCTTAAAACTGATTTAGAATATCTCACTAAATAAATTGTCTAATAAAGGCATGTATCGGTGAAAAAAAGAGCAATAGTTTTCTCAATCATATTTATTTGCTATGCAAATGCAGCTCATGCATATCTAGATCCAAGTACAGGCGGCATGTTGATCTCAGCCATAGTCGGAATGTTTGCAACACTCGGTCTTGTGATTAAATCATATTGGTACAAATTAAAGTCACTCTTCATAAAGAAAGAAAAAAAGAATTGATCGATCCTCATATATGAAGACTTTCTTTAAGGAATTTCAAGGATACAGAGCATACAAGAAACTTCCCAAGTCATATAAGAAGGTCGTTTTCTACTCAGAAAGTTTTCAAGACTGGCACCACCTTAAACCTCCTTTGAATGCCTTATTGGATGAGGATATAGCCGTCACCTATGTCACTTCAGATGATAAAGATCCTGGCTTATTAAAACTGTCTAAAAAATACAGATCCATTTATATTGGTAAAGGATTTTTTAGGATTCTATTTTTCCAGTTTCTAAGGGCCAAGTTATTGATATTGACGATGATGGATTTAAATAATTTTGAATTAAAAAGATCCATGCATCCAGTTCACTATGTCTACATCTTTCACAGCCTAACAAGTACACATATGGTAGACACAGAAAAGTCATTTGATCACTACGACACTATATTTTGTGCCGGTCCTCACCAAAAGAAAGAAATTGAGCTCAGAGAGAAAAATAAAGATTTAAAGGCAAAGAATCTCGTTCCTTATGGATATCCCAGGATAGAAAAACTGATTCAATTAAGCTCAAAACCAAAGAATGAAAAAAAAGTCATACTTTTGGCACCCACATGGGGTGAGCAAAGCATTATTAACCTTATGGGAATGGAGATTTGCTCAATAATCATTAATCAGGGTTATTCCTTGATACTTCGACCGCATCACGAAACAATCAAACGATCACCCCAGCTGATCGATGAAATAGAAAATAAGTATTCTCATCTTGAAACCTTTAGATTGGTGAGGGAAATGGGAGACGCTGAATCGCTCCTGCAATCCGACTTATTAATTTGTGATTGGTCAGGTACAGCAATTGAATATGCATTTGGACTGGAAAAACCTGTCATATTTATAGACATACCGCCACGAGTTAGAAATCCAAATTGGAGAGAAATTCAATCAGAGCCATTAGAAATGAGTATCAGAGAAAAGGTTGGTCGAGTCATCTGTCCCTCAAAACTCGATGAGTTGCCCTCGTCTATTTCTCAATTATTGAATGAAGATCAGATCTCCTCGAGTCTGATCAAATCACTGCGTGAAGAATTTATATATAATTTAAGTGATTCAGAAATTATTGGTAGAGAAGAGATAAAGAAATTACTAAAGACACTCAAAAACTAAATTTTCCATCTAAATGGTTCCTTTGGTATGGTTTTTTTAACGGAATCATTGCTTCGCTAATATCAATTCAGTACTTATTGCTCTTTCCTTCAGACATGACTCTGCTGTCTTCAAGTTATGTCCTGTTTGCAACCTTGACCCACTTTATTTCCATGCATTTCTTGCCTTTATTCCTACTTTCATTGATTCAACGGAGAGTCGGTTTTGGAAGAGTATGTGTCATCTCAGCAATTATTTATGCATCAATCATTAATACCTTGATCGTTATAGATGCAAATTTCTTTGCAACCAATCGATTTCATATGAGCCTAATGACCGTAATGCTTTTTGATGATGCAACTTATTTTTTTTCAGGTCTTCAATTCGTGATTATGATCATCTTTCAATATTATCTGGCCAGTGAAATCGGAAAGTCTATAAAGAAGAATTCAAAACAATCATATCTCGGTATTTCTTTGGCAGCGGTCACTATCAGCACATGGCTTTATGTTCAGGGCGTGCATATATGGGCAGACGCAACTTATCAATCATCCATCACAACCTTTACAAGATATTTACCATTGTTCAGACCCATTCATGCCAAACGAGATCTCGCTAGATTGGGATTGATCGACTCAGATCAACTGAGAGAGAAGAATCTATCTCAAGAAATTAAAAATACTGAATTGCTTTATCCCAAGAATGCATTGCAGTGCCAAAGTGATGCACAATCAAACAATGTCCTTATTATACTGGTTGATGCACTACGTCCTGAGATGGTCAATGATTCAATGATGCCAAATGCATCAAAGCTCTTTTCAGAAAGCATTAACTTTGAGAATCATTTTTCGGGTGGAACTTCTTCCAGAATGGGAATGTTTTCACTATTTTATGGTTTGCCTTCTACATATTGGAGAGTGTTTCACGATAATTTGAAACCCTCATTGTTGATTACGATGTTTGATGAGAGCAATTACGATGTTCAGGCCATCAGCTCATCAGGTCTGGGAAGTCCTGCTGTACTCGATAGGACAGCTTTTGCTGGTATGGCAAAGATCAATCTTAAGCCGCTCGGAGATTCTGAGTCAACGAGCCTGAAATTAGTAACAGACCGATGGGTTAAAGAAATCAATCAGTCGAAAGAATCAAAATTCTTTACTTTGCTTCACTATGATCCCCCAATTAATGAAGTAAACCCAACTGAATCCTTGGAAATTAACAACAAATTTATTAGGAATAATGATGTCTCTCACAATCTTGAGGTTTCAAGATATACTCAGTCCATTCGAGAGGTGGACAAAGAAATTGGAAGACTTATCAAGACTATAAAAGAAAGAGACTTGCTTAAAAATACCATTCTTATTTTGACTTCAGATCATGGGTATGAGCTCGATGATTATCAAGAGAATTACTATGGGCATTCCAGCAACTATAGTCCAGCCCAAACAAAGGTACCTCTAAGAATAATATGGCCAAGTAAAGACCCTAAAAAATACTCATTTCGATCCTCTCATCACGATATTGCTCCGACCTTGATGAAAGAAGTACTGGGTTGCTCAAACGATTATTCGGATTACAGCACTGGAAATAGTTTATTTGATCAAAAGCCATGGAGCTATTTGATTGCAGGAAGCTATGATTCATTCTCTATTTTGACCGACAAGAAGACCATCACGTCCTATGGGGCTTACTTTGAGGTCAGGGATGAAAATTACAATCTCACAAAAATCGAAGACTCTGATTATAAAGATCTAGAGGACGCGATATCCGATATGAGTGAGTATTATAAATAATGCTGATGCTAACCAGAATCTCGTTAGTAGTTTTTATATTCTCACAACAAGTCTTGTCTCTTGAGCAGCCGCTTGATCAGAATCATTTTGGTCAGATTACATTTGATTCTGAAAAGCCATCGATTGAAAGCTGGATCAGCTGTTTTCCAGATTGTTTCTCAGAAGGAAATGATTCGATTGAACTCAATAATGACTCAAGGACTTTTTTAAAGATTTTGAACAGTATGAGTGAATCTCCTAGTAGTTATCTGATGACATCAAAAAGAGCAGGCGATGATTTTGAAATCATTTACAATGCCACTCGAAATTCAAATGAAATCTCACAAATCACTTTCAAGAAAAGTGAAGAGAGTGATTTTTTGGAAGTCATTGTTCGATCACATAATCAAATAGCATTAGAAATTGACTTAGAAAAGCTTTTAAGCGAAGAAGACATATATGGACTGGGCGGTATTTATAATGGCACCTGGTTGGTAAGAGTCGATGATCAAGGCACCGAGAATCTTACAAGTTTAAGTGAAATAAAAATAGATTCTGGTTCATGGGTTGGTGCCCGAACAAGATTTTGGTCATTCCTCATTTCATCTCCAAATCAAAAGTTATCAATCAATGAAATCAACACTTCAAGCTCAAAATTGGTTATTTCTTCGATGTCATTAGATGGATTCCATAAATTTAAATTATATTTTGGACCTTTGAATACCAAACAGTTGACTCAATTAGACTCAAAGCTAAGTGATCTTATGTACTCAGCACTTTGGGATTGGCTGAGACAATTATGCTTTTTTATTGAATGGATTTTTGTTTGGCTTTTAAGCATGACTGGAAATCCAGGTTTCTCGATCCTTTTTCTCGCGTGCATGCTCAAAGTCATCATTTTCCCTCTGAATCAAATAGCTGAAAGATTGCAGGATGATGTCAATGAGATTCAGTCATCGTTGCAACCCAAGATCAATGAAATCAAGAAAGTTTTTTCGGGCGAAGAGGCCAATCAAAAAATCATGAAACTTTACAAAGATAAAAATATAAGTCCCTTTTATTCAATGAAGAGTTTATTTGGTTTTCTGATACAGATTCCAATTTTCATAGCAGTCTTTGATGTCTTAGGAGAATCAATCTATTTAATGAATGAGCCTTTTTTATTTATTGATGATTTGAGTAAACCGGATAGATGGGTTTTACTGCCAATTTTTATCCCATTTTTTGGACCTTCATTTAACCTTCTGCCATTGTGCATGATGATCATAAGCATGCTCAGTGCATTCCTGTATTATGATCGAAACTTGTCCAGTGATTTATTGAATAACCAAAAAAGAAATTTGTACTTCATGTCTCTATTGTTTTTTGTTTTGTTGTTCACTTTTCCATCCGGGATGGTGCTTTACTGGACAGCTTCAAATATTCTGCAAGTACTGCAGATGCAAATAAAAAAGGCCCTTCAGTAAAGGGCCTTTTTTTACATCCAAGAGGTCTTTACATCAAGAATCCGTGACCAGCGCCCACCATGCTCATCAGCATTGGTATAGACAGCATTGTATTGGTTCTTGAAGCAAGGAAGGCAGTTCTCGCTGCTTTTGCTTTTTCTTCAGCGGTTGCTTCCACGATTCCTAGAACTTTTTTCTGATTTGGCCATATTAAAACCCAAACATTGAATAGCATTATGGTACCCATCCATGCGCCAATACCTATTGTAGTGGCATACGGATTTCCAGTTCTCATGCCCAGCTCAAAAGCGTCACCAAGAACGCCATTAAGATATAAATAAGTTGCACCAGTTATCCAAGTTACGAGTGCCGCCCATCTAAACCATAGAAGCGCCCTAGGCGCAACATATTTAGTAATTGCTGCGGGACCCGGGCCGTCTTCATCGGCATTTGCCTGTGCAATCGATGGTACTTGAACAAAATTAAAGTAATAAAGAAGCCCTATCCATGCGACACCTGCACCCACATGCAACCAAATTACTATTCCCTTTAAGCCGGTTCCCATTGCAAACGGTTGAGCGGCCATCGAGTTTACGACAGCGATAACGATTGCTATTGCCAACCCAGCTACAATAGTGCCTGTAATCTTGTCTAATGGATTCATAATCATACCCCTGATAATTTTTACGAATAAAAGTATAACAATTTTTATTCAACTCAAACAAATCAGTCAAAAAAATATTCAATATTTTTACAACATAAGAATCTATAATATAACCATAAATTAGGAGTGATCGATGACACTAGATGAAAGAATAAAAGAACAATTGGAAGAATTCCCTCTAATCTTATACATGAAAGGCACACCAGATTTCCCTCAATGTGGTTTTTCAGCAAAGGTATGCGGCATTCTTAAAGCTTCAAACAAACGATTTGCTTTTGTCAATATACTTGAAGACCATGAATTGAGAGATGGACTAAAGACTTTCTCGAATTGGCCTACTTTTCCTCAACTCTATGTTAATGGTCAGTTGGTTGGAGGCTCAGATATTGTGGAACAAATGTTCGATTCCGGAGAACTTGCTACATTGCTTGATTCTGTTCAGGAAACATAGTTTTTATTGGAGGTTAAGCCATCTCATCACAAGAGAAAGTTTTGGTTCCAGATCTTGGTGATTTCAATGACGTAGAAGTCGTGGAGATGCATGTAGATTCAGGGGATAGCCTCAACATAGATGATCCAATTTTAACTCTTGAGACCGAAAAAGCAGCGATGGATATTCCGAGCCCTTCTACAGGCAAGGTCATTGAAGTTTATGTTCAAAATGGAGATAAAATTAATCAGGGGGATGACTTATGTTTGATCGAGCTCGAGGAATCTAAAAAATCTGAAGCAAAAGAGAAAGAGATCACAAAAGCAGATACTGAGGAAGAGCCAATAGAAATAAAAAAATCTCCTCAAGTCTCTCAGGTTCAGAACCCAGATGCTCAAGGTCAAAAAAGTGATCGGCAATTTTTCAATACTTCATTCAATTCTGTTCATGCCAGTCCTTCAGTCAGAAAATTATCTCGTGAGCTGGGTGTAGACTTAAATCAAGTCAATGGATCTGGAATGAAAGGACGTATTCTTCCAGACGATCTCAAATCTTTTGTCAAAGGAGTTATGAGTGGGCAAAATGCTCCTGCTCAATCTGCGCTTCCGGAGTTACCTATAGTTGATCATTCTGCATTTGGCGAAATTGAGAGCGTACCCTTGAGCCGAATAAAAAAGATTTCAGGACCTCGACTTCAAGCCAGTTGGATCAATATTCCTCATGTTACCCAACATGATGAAGCTGATATAAATCAGCTGGAACAACAGCGTTTAGATTTAAAAAAATCGTATAAATCTGAAGGCATATCTTTGTCTATTCTTCCATTCATTATTTTGGCTGTTTGTAAGTTATTAAAGAAAATGCCTGATTTTAATTCATCTTTGGATCAAGAGAATTCATCACTTATCCATAAAAAATACATAAACATAGGATTTGCGGCAAACACCGACCAAGGGCTAATGGTTCCTGTAATTAAAGATGCAGATCAGAAAAATTTAAAAGAAATATCGCAAGAGCTTGTCAAGTTGAGCGAAGATGCCAGAAGTGGAAAGATTAAATTAGAAGATCTTCAAGGCGGGACTTTCACGATATCAAGTTTAGGTGGCTTTGGAGGGGTGGGATTTACACCGATAATTAATCCTCCCGAAGTTGCTATACTCGGTGTCGCTCGCGCCCAAATAAGACCAATCATGATCAAAGGAAAATTCTTGCCTAGACTCATTCTCCCGCTTTCACTTTCTTATGACCATCGAGTGATTGATGGCGTTGGCGGCATTCAATTTACAACAGCCTTAAAGGGATTGCTTGAGAGTCCCGAGTTATTTCTGCCAGAAGAGGTGAAGAATGGCTGAGATAAGAATTCCCGATCTTGGTGATTTTGACGAAGTTGAAGTGGTGGAGGTGCATGTAAAAGAAGGCGATAGTGTCAAGGAAGGAGATCCAATATTAACCCTTGAGACCGAAAAGGCCGCGATGGATGTTCAAAGTAACGTTTCCGGCGTCGTAGAGAAAGTTTCTGTGAGCCTCGGGGAAAAAGTTTCGAATGGTGATTTAGTGAGCACTGTATTAGCTGAATCAGACACTGATAAAAAGCATGAACCCATCGAAAAGGAAGAAGAGCCAAATCGTAAAAATGAATCCACCAATCCAGTAAAAAAATCAACAGATTCAAATTATGATTACAATCTCATTGTGATCGGTGCTGGACCAGGCGGTTATGCCGCAGCATTCAGAGCATCCGATTTAGGTCTAAAAGTCGCTTTAGTCGATAAGAATTCAGATTTAGGCGGGGTTTGCCTTAATGTAGGATGCATTCCTTCCAAAGCTTTTCTTCATGCGGCGAAGATTTTAGATGACTCAAAAGATGCAGCGGTTAGTGGAATAAAATTCAATGAACCAGAAATCGATCTATCCAAAATGAAGGGGTGGAAAAACAAAATCATTGGAGGATTAACCAATGGACTGGAAAGTTTAGCAAAACAAAGAAATGTCGATGTGATTCAAGGCAATGCAACATTCTCATCAAGGAATGAGATTGCAATTAACCATCAAGGCGAATCACAGACGTTTTCATCCGAGCAATTCATCATTGCTGTCGGGTCTGAGCCAGCTGTGCTCAATTTTATGCCTGATGATCCTAGGATTATAGATTCGACCGGAGCATTGGAGCCGAGTGAAATTCCATCAAATATCTTAATCATCGGGGGAGGAATCATTGGCCTTGAAATGGCAACCATATACTCTGCCCTAGGCAGCGAAGTGACAATCGTTGAACTAACCAAGGATTTAATGCCTGGAACGGATCGAGATCTTGTGAGACCACTAGAAAAAGTTCTGAAAAAGAAGTGCGATAAGATCATGAAATCAACCCAAGTGGTTTCTGCCAAAGCCACAGATGATGGCATCAATATATCCTTCAAGCAGGACGAAGAAGAATTCAGCGAGGTATTTCAGAATGTCCTTGTTGCAGTTGGAAGGAAATCAAACGGCCATCTTCTTGGTCTGAATGAGATAGGCGTGAATATCGATGATCAAGGCATCATCAAGGTCGATCAACAATTCAAAACCAATGTCGAATCAATACATGCCATTGGCGATGTGATAGGCGAGCCCATGTTGGCACATAAAGCTAGCTATGAAGGCAAAGTTGCTGCTGAGGTAACAGCAGGACAAAGAGTCAGCAATGATGCCAGATGCATCCCTTCTGTTGCCTATACTGATCCAGAGGTTGCTTGGGTAGGGCTTTCAGAAGATGAATGCAAAGCCAAAGGGATGAATTATGGAAAAGGTGTCTTTCCCTGGTCAGCCAGCGGAAGGTCACTAACAATCGGAAGAAACGAAGGCATGACCAAGTTGCTTTTTAATAATTCAACCAAAAAAGTCATTGGGGGAGGGATCGTTGGACCGAATGCTGGTGACTTGATTTCAGAAATTGCTTTGGCTATTGAGATGGATTGCGACGTGAATGACGTTGCATTGACTGTTCATCCACATCCCACGCTATCCGAAACAGTCGCCATGGCAGCAGAAGTTTTTGAGGGAACCATCACGGATTTATACCTTAAACCCAGCAAATGATTAATTTTACGCTGTTTTGTTTCTGAAGAGTAAAAAGTAAATCAGAATTGACAATGCAATGAATGCTCCAGAAAAATAGTTAATCAGCGAGGGGTTGCCGCTATTTAGGAGAGATGCAATGACCGCATGACCGATTGAAATTCCTCCCAATTGTGAAGCGGGAATCATGACCGAGTAATTTCCAGATTTATCAACTCCTGCAATCATGCCCATTAAAAATGGGCCAACGAAGTTCCAAGCAACTTGAAAGCAAACAGCTCTGAGTGTAAAACCGATCCAGCTAATTTCTCCGGTAAAACTCAATATGATCAATATTTGGACCGCTAGCGCCCCAAAAATTGCATGAGACCGGTCTACTTTGTCAATTAGGAATGAAGCCGAAATTGGACCAATGATACTCATTGCTGTGCTGATGAATAAGGCTCTTCCGATGGCATCGCCGGTTAAATCATTATCTATTCCATATGGAACCAGGTTATTGAAAAATGGACCGACACCCATTTGCCAAATGATCATGATCAATAGACCTATAATTGGTAATAAGACAATCTTTGATGATTCATTGGGATTGGAAACATTGACATCTTGCTGGTTTCCGTCAGACAGGTAGGTCACAAAGAAAAGGCCAATAGCAGCCAGACCAATGGCGGGAATAATCATCCCTGAGATTCCATATTTTGTCATTGCGATTGGAACCAGAAGTGCAGTTAAAGATCCCATGATCACTTGAGCCGCGACACTGTAAGCAAAGTTTTGGTCTGGATTATTTGTGCGGCCAATGGCAGCCACGCCAAGCGAAAAACAGACGCCATGCCCAAAGAGTCCCGTTATGAATCGAATAGCAACCAATAATGAAAATGAATTCTCATCAAAAGATCCAATGCTTGATAGAAGGTTCCCTATGATAATGATCGCGATTCCAAAATATGCGATATTTTCCCATCTGTATTTTTGTATCCAAAAGAAACCCAGCATTGAAGACAATGCCATACCCGCGATCTCGGCAGAAGACACTAAGTTGGCTTGCGATTGACTGAACCCCAGCTCAGAAATAATACCGCCAACAAAAAAAGGCATTCCAAAAACAAAGAAAACACCCACACAACTAATCATGATGGCTGCAAAGACTTCAATTTTTTTATCTGTCATAGGCATACAATTATTATGCTACATTTGGTTTTATGAATAAATCAGAGAGGGCAAAATTTATCATAAATGCTTTAAATGAAGCATATCCCGAAACGCCAATCCCACTCAATCATCAAGATGTTTATACTTTATTGATTGCAGTCTTACTGTCCGCACAGTGCACTGACAAAAGGGTCAATGAGGTCACACCAAAACTTTTTGCTTTGGCATCCGATCCTCTCTCGATGACTAAGTTATCGATTGAGTCCATCTATGAGATTATTAAACCTTGCGGCTTAGGCCCAAAAAAATCAAAAGCAATCAGTGATTTATCGCATATTTTGGTCCATGAGTATGATCAAAAAGTTCCTCAAACGTTTAAGGAATTAGAACAACTGCCAGGCGTTGGACACAAAACGGCCTCAGTGGTTATGAGTCAAGGCTTTGGATATCCTGCATTTCCTGTGGATACCCATATTCATCGTTTGGCTCATCGATGGGGATTAAGCAATGGGAAGAATGTACAGAAGACAGAGAGGGATCTGAAAAGCATTTTTCCTGAAGCAGCATGGAATAGACTCCATCTGCAAATCATTTATTGGGGGAGGGAACATTGTCAAGCAAGGGCTTGCTTAGGTCTTGAATGCCGCATTTGTAAAACTTGCTATCCAAAAAGGAAGAATCCCATTAGACACAAACGAGGATAGTAATCAGCTGACTCTCTGTCCAGGTTTTGCTCCATCATCTGGTGAAATTAAAAAGACGCCCGAATCATCATCGCCAGATGCTAGCAACATCCCTTCGGATACACCAAAGCGCATTTTTCTTGGCTTCAGGTTGGCAACAACGACGATCAGTTTTCCAATTAGTTCCGAGGGATCGTAATATCCTTTGATGCCTGCAAAAATCGTTCTTTCCTCTGAGCCGATATCCACTCTGATTTCGAGAAGTTTATCGGCTTCTTCAACATCTTTTGCGTCAACAATTCTAGCTACCCTCAAGTCTACATTGATGAATTCATCAAAATTTATAATGTTTTCTTCGTTACTCATTTTTTTATTATCCTTTCAATATCTTCCTCATTGATTCTATAGAGTAGGCTTTCATAATTTTTGATTTTATGATTTTTGATCACATCTGAGATATTTGACCAGTCAAGATCAGATAAGTTCATAAATGATTCTACATTATTTGCAACATCAGGCATCACGGGTTTTAGCATGATGGATAATTTTACAAATATATTGAGTGCATTGGTACAAACCCTTTGCACATTCTCTTTTTCCTTTTCACTTTTGATCATGATCCATGGTTTTTCTTGATCCAAATATTGATTCGCCTTGTCAGCCAAAAGCATAATTTTCCTCATTGATTGACCAAATTCACGATTTTGATAGTGCGCTTTTATTTCATCGGCCTTTAAATCGAACGTTTTCATTAAATCCTCATCAATATCTTTAGATAAGTGATTATCAAAATGTTCTCTGATGAACTTTGAACTTCTACTGGCAATATTGATCCATTTTCCAATCAAATCTGCGTTTATCCTATTTTCAAAATCAGCTGTATCCAGATCAAAGTCATCGATACCTGAGGAACTCTTATATGCAAAATAATAACGAAGATATTCTGGATCTAGATGATCCAGATACGTCCTGGCCTTAATAAAGGTTCCTCTTGATTTAGACATCTTCTCACCGTTCACTGTTAAGAAGCCATTCACATAAATTGCATCAGGTTTTTTGAGACCGGCACCATCCAATACAGCAGGCCAAAAAAGAGCATGGAAATATATGATATCTTTTCCAATGAAATGGACCATGTGTGTATTTGAATCATTATGAATATAATCTTCGAACTTAAGATCGGAATTATCTGATAGGTTTTTTAGGGATGCAAAATAACCAATTGGTGCATCCAACCAGACATAAAAGTATTTTTTCTCCTCACCTGGAATAAGAAAGCCAAAGTAGGGGTCGTCTCTTGAAATATCCCAATCTCTTAAACCGACTTCAAACCATTCCTTCAATTTTGAATTAACAGATGAGTGTATATCGATCGTTTCAATCCATTCACTGAGCATACTTTCAAACATTCCCAGTTTCATAAAGTAGTGCTCCGATTCTTTCAAGCTTGGTGCTTTTCCAGATAGTACAGAAACTGGATCAATCAGGTCGGTTGGCTTATATGTCGCACCACATTTTTCACAATTGTCACCATATTGATCAGCCGCATTGCATTTGGGACATGTACCTCTGACATAACGATCGGGTAGAAACATACCCTCCTGTTCATCATAAGCTTGCTCAATCACTTCAGTTCTTATGCAGTCATTCTCTTTGAGTTTCCCATAAATTTCCCTGACCAAGCTTTCATTTTCATTTGAATGAGTGGTGTGATAATTATCAAAAGACACATGGAAGTCTTTAAAATCATTTTCATGTTGACGGGTATATTCCAATGCAAGTTCTTCTGGCTCAACCCCTAAATCTTCAGCGCTCAGCATGATTGGAGTTCCATGCGCATCACTCGCACAAACAAAAACCACATCATGTCCTTGCATTCTTAGAAATCTAGACCAAATATCAGCTTGAATATAACCAACCATATGACCGATATGAATGGGGCCATTAGCATAAGGCAAAGCATTGGTTACAAAAATTTTTTTATTTTCAAGACTCATGATATTTGGAACATTTTACCTGAGTTTCATTAACAACACAGGCAGCAGTGTTAAATTAGCAAATAAAGCGAGCAACATCGCAAAAGCAGTGAACAGACCAAAATAAATAGTCGGGATGAAATTAGAAAAAGCGAGTATTGAAAATCCCAAGATAATAATCACCGAGGTGAAATAGATCGCTTGTCCAGTACTATTATGTGCTTTATGTACGGCAATGCTAATGTCTGCATCATTAGACAATTCTTCTCTGAAACGGTGAACATAGTGAATCGAATGATCAACACCAATACCGATACATATTGCAGCAATTGTAATGGTCATGATATCAAGCGGTATATTCATCAGACCCATTAAACCCAAGACTGAAGAAGACGCAATGACGCTCGGAATCACTGCAATAACAGCAAATTTTATGGATCGAAATAAGAATAAGAACATCATCATGATTGCGACAAAAACAAATCCAATAGTAATAATTTGTGAGGTGATTAGACTCTCTAGGACATTGTTATATAAGACCAACATTCCTGTAAGTTTCACCTGAGAATCTTTCAGACCAATTTCATTCGATAAGTCATGCTTGATTTTCTTTAATAGCTCACCTCTCTGTAGGTCAGGGTATGACTCAAAGACTCTGAAAGAGATTCTAAGCTGATTCCCATCTTCTGAGAGATATGGGTCAAAAAGTGCTTCTTTTACGTCTTCTGGTACTTTCTTATAGAGAACGGAAAGAAAGAAAGTATCAATTTCATCACCATCGTTTAAGGTTTCTAAGACATCCATTGTTGTGTCAAATGAAATAACTTTTCCTGCTTCATTCAATGATTCAAGATAATCATGAACAGCCTCGATGGTCTTCAGTCGATAGGAGTTATACCAATAGCTGTCACCACCAATGTCATATTCATCGTCTTCTTCAAAAAAAACCTCATCAAAAAAATCATCTTGTATCATTCCTTCATCATCATCGTTGAAGAAATCAGGATCAGCTTCAATAATGATATCCAGAGGCGTTGTGCCACCGAGTTTTGAGTCAATAACAGTCAAGCCTTGAAAAATCTCAGTGTCTTCCTTAAAAGCTTTGATGAACTGATTTTCAGCCGTCAACTTTGTAATGCCAGAAATACTGATTGCGAACATGATTGTAAAAAAAGCAATAATTTGAAGAGGTTTACGAATCACAAGATTCGCAAAAGCCTTTGTCAGCAGATGGCTTTTTTCTTTTTTCTCATCGTGATCAATTTTTAAGAAAAGGCTTAATAGCGCTGGAAAGAGGTTAAAGACCAAAATAAAAATTACACCCATGCTGATTAGCATCATCCACCCAAAGTCGATCACTGGTCTGATACCTGCGATCAATAGAGAACCAAATCCAACCATTGTTGTGATTGTCGTAAATAGACACGGTTCGAATTTATCGCGCATAGTCATCATGACCAATGATGAATGATCTTTATCGGGATATAGCTTAACAAGCTCACGATAGCGGACGGTGAGATGAACAGTAATTGAAAGACTGAAAATTAATAACAGAGCCACAAAATTTGCCGAAACTACAGTAACCGGCCACGACATGTAACCCAATACACCAGTCATGATAAGCAAACCAACAACGCAACAAATCATTGAAATAAACATCCATTGTGGGTTTTTGAATATCACCAAGAGTGCAATCACAAGAAACATCAAGATGAGTAATCCAAATACTTCGATATCACTTTGAATATAATCGATCATGTCTACCGTGATCATCGGTACACCACCAAGGAATATTTCAGCGGATGATTTATATTTATCCAAGACTGTTCTCACATCTGAAACCATGATGGCAGTTTCGTTCCTTTCAGCCTTTCTTAACCTTTTTACTTCTGAAGTAAATCGACCGAGCTCTGCTAATTCTGCTGAAGAAAGATCAGAGTCTAATCTTTTTGCTCTGAGCGTATCCCTTTGATCAATTAAATCCTCCAGTTCATTATTTAATCTAATGTTAAGGAGCATTGCGGTTGTTTTGGCATCTTCGCTGATGATTAGATTTTGATATAAATTGCTGGTAGTGAGCTCAATTTTTGCCAGCTCTCTATCGGTTTCTGGACTTAAGTAAGTTGGAGCTGAATCAGCTATCTCAGCAAGACTCTTTGGCGGTGATTTAAGTAATGGAACATCCAAAATACTAACGACAGATTCAATTTGTTCCAATTTAGATAGGTCATTTTTAAGGTTTGTTAACAGATCAATATTTTTTTCGTCAAATAAATCACCTTTGGGGCTAATGGTGACAACTAAAAACTCATCGTCACCATACCTTGCCTTGATGTTTCTGTAGTATCGCAAATCTTCATCATTCTCGAGTAATAATGAATCTGACGATGCATCAAGTTCAAAATATTGGATGTTGTATGAAAAAAATCCTAAAAACGAAACGACCAACATGATCGTAATAAACGGATTCATGGTTGGTTTTTCCAATAGCCAATTGATGATTTTTTTTAACATTTCTTTATCTTACTCTTACTGGTGCATGTCTAAATTTTAGTGCATCATACTATCTACAATAAATAGTTTAATTTATTTCTATTAATTATCTCGGACAATGACGATTAAATCTGATAAATGGATCAAAGAAATGGCATCAAATCATGGGATGATTGAGCCTTATGCAGAATCTCAAATTAGGCATTCAGATGGGAATGATCTAATCTCTTATGGCACATCAAGCTTTGGTTACGATGTTCGATGTGCGACTGAATTTAAAGTTTTTACAAATATAAATTCAGCCATTGTAGACCCCAAGTCATTTGATGAAAATAGTTTTGTTAACTTTGATTCTGATATATGTATTATTCCTCCGAATTCATTTGCATTGGCAAGAACAATTGAGTATTTCAGGATACCGAGAAATGTTTTGACCATTTGCTTGGGTAAATCTACTTACGCACGTTGTGGAATTATTGTCAATGTTACACCTCTGGAACCTGAGTGGGAAGGTCATGTCACTCTAGAGTTTTCAAATACAACACCATTACCAGCAAAGATATATGCGAATGAAGGCGTTGCCCAGATGATATTTCTTGAATCTGATGAAGACTGCGAGGAATCGTATCGAGATCGAAAAGGAAAGTATCAGGGCCAAACAGGCGTTACATTACCCAAAACCTAGTTTTTCATTACAATGCTCGGCTTCAAAAGCACTTTGTTATCTAGGTAAACCTTCTCAGAATCAAAGATCAACCTTTTTTCACAAAACCATTTAATTGCTTTCGAGTATATGATGTACTCACCTTGCTGTACTTTTTTCTGAAGTGAGTCACGATCATCATGTCTTTCAATTTCGAACTGATATTGAATGATCACTGGCCCTTCATCCAGCTCTGGGACCACAAAATGAACGCTTGCCCCATGTAATTCTTCACTATTATCAATTACTCTTTGATGTGTATTCAGCCCTTTATATTTAGGAAGTAAGGACGGATGTATGTTCAGAATTCTTCCTACAAATATGTTGCAAAAGTTTATATTCAGTATCTTCATGTAACCGGCCAAAATAATTAGATCCGGATTGATCGAAAGCATTTCTATTTCTAAAGATTCATCAAATTCTCTACGATTTTTATACGTTGAGTAATCGATGATTTTTGTATCAATGCCTTCCCTTTTTGCCCTTTTAAGTCCCTTAGCTTTTGGATTATCTGAAATTACAGAAACCAGCTCGATCTGGAGCATTTCATTATTGATATTTTCAATGATGGTTTGAAGGTTTGTTCCGCTGCCAGAAATTAAACAAACAGCCCTGCATTTTGGCTGATCGCTATCAACCATGATTGATGATCACAGATTTCTCACCACTCTTGATAGATCCGATTTCATAAGCTTCGATTCCTTCATCTTGGAAGTGGTTGATTACAGAATCTCTAATATCCTTTTTTACAACGATCACGTATCCAATGCCACAATTGAATGTTTTAAGCATTTCATCAGAATCGATATGAGCCTCTCCCTGAATCCAATGAAAGACAGACGGCAAGTTCCATGATTTTTTATCAATTATTGCCTGAAAACCATCTGGGATTGACCGGATAATATTTTCTTTGAATCCGCCACCTGTAATGTGTGCCATTGATTTGACTTCATATTTTTCAAGACAGCTTAGAACCGATTTACTGTATATGATCGTGGGCTTTATAATTCGTGATCCAATTTTTTCACCATCGATCAATTCATCTAGATCGACTGAATTTTTTTCAATTATTTTCCTTATAAGCGAATAGCCATTGGAATGGGGGCCAGAGGATGCAAGCCCTATAATCGAATCACCTTCTGATATTCTTGATCCATCAATGATTTTTTCGTAATCAACAACACCAACGCAAAACCCTGCAAGATCAAAGTCACCCAGCTGATAGACTCCTGGCATTTCTGCAGTTTCTCCACCAATGAGTGCCATTTCAGATTGCACACATCCATTTGCAATCCCCTTTATGATTCTTTTTGCTTGTGCGTTATCAAGCTTTGAGGTTGCAAAATAATCAAGAAAGAATAGAGGTTTAGCGCCAGAAGTAATGATGTCATTGACGCACATGGCAACCAGATCAACCCCAACCCCTTCAAGAATATCAAGCTCTTGTGCCAGCTTTACTTTTGTCCCAACACCATCTGTTCCTGAAACAAGAACAGGTCGATCAATGCCTTTTGTGCTTAATTCGAATAACCCTCCGAAACCACCGATATTAGACAACACATCATCAGTTAGTGTTTCTTTGATTATAGGCTTGATCTCATCGATCAAATCATTGGCTTTGTCAATATCTACGCCAGAATCTGAATATGTTATTTTTGACTTTTGGTTACTCATTCCTAAAAAGTGTGTCCTTTCTAATCCGAGCTATGATAATTAATTGAAAATCTATATTATCATTATGACAATTATTAATCTTTGAGATATTCTCGATGAGTTCATATTTTCAACTACGAATGTCATATATTCCGAATGCAATCTGCATTCTTAGGATCATCTTAGTGATCCCTATTATCGATTTTTTATGGGATAAGCAATATGAGAATGCTCTAGGACTCATAGCAATAGCGGGCATCTCTGACTTCCTTGATGGTTTCTTAGCCAAAAGAAATAATTGGAGATCAAAGTTAGGTGCAGCACTGGATCCAGCGGCAGATAAAATTCTTTTAGTGAGTGTATTTGTAACGCTTTATTTTATGGATTTGATCCCATTTTGGTTAATGGCAACGGTA
>MDTB01092140.1_pt1 | contig 43308 bp, 39 predicted proteins | sample 811161 | NCBI WGS metagenome assembly MDTB01 (sample SAMN05326650, study PRJNA326480) | marine metagenome | isolation source: seawater | place: Mediterranean Sea | collected 2009 | reverse complement strand
TAATACGCTGTTAAATTTGAAATTCTAATTTCCAAATCAATACCTAAGGATAACAACTCGATTGTTTTATCTTCATGAATGTTTAAATCAATAAACACTCCAGGTTTACCAGTAATATGATCCAGCGGAACACCAATATTGCCTATAACCCTTAACATTTCTTTGGTTGGATTATAAACCCTTACAGATTGATAAATATCCTCTGCAAAACAAATATGAAAAAGAAAATATAATCTAATCCAAATTCGATATTTATTCTTCATTTTTCTTTATGTTTGATTGAATCCAGTCTGTAGTTACAGATTTAGGCCTAGTAATGGGTATTCCCAAAGCACGTTCCCATACCATTTGTGATATCATCCCCATTGTACGAGAGATACTGAACAAAACTGTATAGAAATCAAATTCTTTTAAGCCATAATAGTATAATAATGAACCTGAGGCAGCATCTACATTTGGCCATGGGTTTTTTGCTTTTCCATGCTCTTGCAATACATCTGGGACTACCTGAAATAATAAATCAACAATCCCAAAAACATCATCCTCCTTTATATAGCTTTGACCAAATTTTACAAATGCCGAAAACCTTGGGTCTGGACATCTAAGAACTGCATGACCATATCCAGGAATAACCCTGCCTTTTTTTAGACGATTCCAACAAAACATCTTAAGTTCTTCTTTAGATGGTAATCCATTAAATTCATCTCGAACACCTAAAACAAATTTAAGACACTCTTGATTAGCTAATCCATGTAACGGACCTGCGAGTCCATTTAGTCCAGCACATACTGAATAATATGGATCAGATAGTGCTGAAGCAACCGTATGTGATGCAAAAGCACTTACATTACCCCCCTCATGGTCACAATGTAACATAAAATATAATTGCATCAACTTATGGAAATCACCATTGTCATTAGGCAATCCAGTCATATGTACAAAATTTCCAGCCCAATCTTTTTCTGAATCTGGCTCTATTCGGTCTCCTTTTTCAAATCTCATCCGATAAATCCCTGCTCCTAGTGCTGGTAACTTTGCTAACAAACGTATACCATCATCAAGAATAGACTCCCAATATTCAGATTTAGGAATACCTTCATCATATTTTTTTCTAAATATACTCTCGCCTTGCATACTAAGGATTGCAGTATTAAACATGGTCATAGGATGAGTATTACTTGGCATTTCTCGCAAAACATTCCAAACATAATCAGGCACCTCTAGATAATCTGAAAAATCACTTTTTAATCCGTCTAATTCTAACTGGTCTGGGAGCCTTCCTGTAAGTAATAAGAAAAAAACTTCTTCAGGTAAAATATCAGTAATCTCCAATAAAGGGATACCACGAATAATCAAGCCTTTTTCTGCAGAGACTGAGGATGTATCACATACAAATGCTTTTATTCCTCTAAGACCCGAGTATGCCTGCGCAACAGTTACTTCACTGATTTTCTGATGACCATTTTTTGAAATTAATTGTTCAATTTCATTTTTTACCTTGGGTATTTGATTTCGTAATTCGTTTTTAAGCAAACTCATAAATAAACCTCAAAATTTTAATTAGTATATAAGTATTTAAATATAAACACTCCAGCTAATTAATAGACAATGGTAATCCAATAATCTCACAACAACCCCAAATCTTAATTTTGGCTCAAGCCAAGTAGATTCTGGAGTCATTTTATTTCCAGCATACGAAACAATTAACAAATCATTAATCATATTTGGGCAAATAATAAAGGCGATATTAATTCCTGAATCACATTTTTTTCTATTTCATTCATACTTCTAGATACTCTTATAATTTAATCCTTTCATTTGTCCGAGGGTCGTTGATACCTAAAATCGGCGCAAATAAATAATCTTGAATAATTAATGTATCTAATCTTTTAACTACATCATTAGAGATAATCAAATCTATGGCTTTCAGACTATTCCAAGTTCTATGTAATTACATTTATTTTCAAGATTTATCCTTATTGGATAAAAGAGATTCTATTTCTTTCTTGATTCGACTTGAGGCTTTACCATCTAGTTTATAAAATATTTTATCCTTATCAATTTTTTGGGATTTTTTCATTTCATCACTTGGATTTAATGCTTTTCTAATTGCTTCTTTCAATTCTTGTTTATTATTGATATGGACAAAAGAGTCCTTTAAAAACTTAGAATTATCAAAATTGAGGAGATTTTCACCATCTGAATGTTTGATTTTGTTATTATCAAGATTATAAATAATTCCAGTTTTCCCTGTTCCTAAAAACTCTGTAATCGCACCAGAAGCTTCTGATATCAATGTGTCTGCAACAAAGTATAATGGTAAAATATTGTAATCATCTTTGGGTATAATAATTGAATGTGGGAATTGATTTATCCGGTTCTCAAAGATTTTATGTTGATTATGAGATGCATATTTTCCTAACCAAGCATAGTGATGAAGCTTGATAATAAGATTATATTCAGTAGTCGCTTCAAATATTTCATCTTTCAAATCATACAAACAAGTAGGTTTATAAGTAGGTGCAAATAATACAGTTGGCTTCGTAATGTCAAGTCCAAGCGAACGTAATATCTCTTTTTTATCATATTTATTTTTCTGAAAGTAAGGATCCATTTTAGGATAACCAATTTTATAGCTTACGGAACTACCCAAACTACCTGAAGATTTTAATAATTGGACAGATTGGCTTCCTTCAAGAAAAATAAAATATTTATAATCTTGATGGTTCTTTAATTCTCTATAGGTTACTGTTTTTGTAAAGGTAATTCCATGATAGATTAAACAAAGCAATGCCTCTCCATATTTTTTTTCATCCACAACATCTGGGACAAATACAATATCAAACTTTTCATTTTCATTGCTGACTTTGTGACCCTGATTTACAAATATATCTAAATATTTTTCCTTTTGATTTTTATCAAATATTCCAAAAGAGCGTTTAGTTTCATCTGTCAAAGAGAGAAAGACATCATACTGAGAGTCATTTTCATAAAGCTCAATCAAAGGATCATAAGCAGCTTTATGATAAAGATAAAACATTTTGAACAATACTTTAATTTTAATCATACGTACTTCTATTATACTTAAGAAAATAATTTCCGTATCTGATATTTTCGTAAAATATTTCTAGGCTTTTCTTTTAAATGATTTTGCAACCCATTATCAAGAATATTTTTTATTTCTATTAATACTCTTTTAGAAGAATTCCCATCGGAATAAGGATGGACATCATTAAGGTTTTTGGCTCTATTTGGTGAAAATTCACCAGGGTCATTTAAACTTCTCTCTATGGCCGCATATAAGTCTGAGGAATCTTTAATATCTATCCCTTTGTCAACTCGCGCTATTGTTTTATAAGTAATCAAAGGACGATTAAAATGTAAGAATTCATATGCAACAGAAGAAGTATCAGTTAACATAATATCAGCACCAGCCATCAAAAACAATATATTTATTTCATCACTTACTTGAAAATTATCACCACATATATTTTTGTACTTTTCCACAATCTTTTTATCCATGAGAGGGTGAAACTTTACAATCCAATTATAATCTTGATTTTTTAATTTTTCTATTTCTGGTAACAACTCTAACGCTGAAGTGTATTTAGAAGGAAAAGTTGGAGCGTAGAGTACAATAGGCAATCCCGGAAAAAGCTTATATTGAGATATTAAGTGTTTTTGCTGTTCATAAAACTCTATCTTCTCATTGTATATGCTATCAATCTTGGGCCATCCTGTTTGCTTCACTAAAAAATGTTTTTTTTTATTTGCTAGCTTAGAGAATCGATAGGTCATTGAAGGCCCAGCTGTACAATACAAATCAAAAAAACCTGTTATTTTGTAAAAACCTTTTACTTCATCGTCAAGCCCATGAAATATCTGTACTTTTAATCCTGGCCAATAATGTGGAACGATATTCCCAGGTACTATCACAGCATCTGGATTATATATTTCCACATCTTGGTTTGACTGTAATTGACCTCCTGGACATGAATGTCGTAATGCTGACCCTATAATAAACCATTTCACCTGCCCAAAATTCATTTTCAATATCATTTTTTGAATTGGTTCTAAAATTGGAAAAGAGTATGGCTTACTTACAAAGAATAACCATTTAAGATTTACATTATTCATTGATAAATATTATTCAAAATCATTAAAACATCGTTTATATTTAAATCTACTATATTATTGTCCATCCGTCCTTTGGTAAACGATTCTTTTGCTAATTGTGGAAGTTGACTTTTGGGGACTTCCCAAGATTTGAGATTAAAAGGAAGTATATTTTTAGGTATAGCTGCAATAATATTTTGTAACTGGTCAATTGTTAAATCCAGATTATTACAAATTCTATTTAAAGGTCCTTTGATTAATTCCTGATTGATTTTTAACAATGGTAATAAGCTAATCGATGATGCAATACCATGAGGTATTCCATAATGTAATGTAAGTGGATAGCTCATTGAATGTGCAGCTGCAGTTTTAGTATTTGAAAAAGCCAAACCAGAAGTTGCTGATGCCTCTAAAAGTATTTTCCGAACTGTCAGATTATTTGGTGTTTCTTTTAATTTTGAAACATTATCTAAAATTGAGCATATAGCTTTAATAGCATAATCAGTTGATATTTTATTTGCATTTTTATTCCATATTGCCTCTAGAGAGTGACTAAGCGCATCCATAACTGTAGTAATGGAAATATCTAAAGGAAGTGAAAGGGTTAGATTCCCATCTAAGATTGCAATATTAGGATATAAACTGGGGTGAGAGATAGAATATTTTTTATTTTCTGTTAAATTCCAAATAGTCCCCCACATTGTAACCTCACTTGCTGTTCCATGAGTCGTAGGAATAAAAATAGATGGGATATCCCTATTGTAATCATTATCATAATTTATTAATTCATGGATATTTGTTTTTCCCAATGATAAATATGCAATAACAACTTTTGCTAAATCCATAGCAGATCCTCCGCCAATTGCCACAACACCATCATATTGATTTTTTCTAAAAAACTGTATTGCTTTATAGCAATCATCGAAATTTGGATTAGAACCAAAATCACTAAAGATACTAGTATTAGGAAATATTGAATCAAGATTTAATCTTTTTCTATTTCCTGGGGTGGCAATAACTGAAGGTAAAGTTATATTTAAATCTTCAATATTTAATCTTAGTTCACTTTCCCAAAAATTAGTATTTATAATTTTTACAGGATTATAATAGTTTGACATACTAAAATATGAAAATTATTTCTTCAAAAATTTCATAAATTTTTCTTTATTATCCGATGGTTTAATAGTTGGCCTACCAAGATTTTCTCTTGAACCAGGAGATACTTTAACCTCTATAAATGATGGACCATCACATTCCATAAATACATTTATCTTTGATTTTAATTCTATTGCTGTATTTGCTTTGAATATTTGGCTTATGCCTGTTGCTTTCACAATTGCTGATAAATCTACATGTTTTGCTGCTGTGGATTGTCCACCAACAGATTCATGAACTTCATTATTAATTAAAATATGTCTAAAATTTTTTGGATTTAAACTTACTATAGATGTAAGACTCCCTAAGTGCATCAACATTGCACCATCACCATCAATACAAATAATTTGGCGATTAGGTTTTGATAATGCAATACCCAGCGCAATGGATGAACAATGGCCCATAGATCCCACTGTTAAAAAATCTTGTTCATGGGATTGATTATTCCTTTTACGAATTTCAAAGATTTCTCTTGAAGTTTTTCCTGTTGTAGATACAATAATTGCATCTCTGTCAACACTATTTAATATCAACTCCAAAGCTTCCTCACGTTTCATTCCTTCGTTAACATCATCATTACTTTGTTTTTTATACTTTGCAAACGTACCTTTTCTAATTAGTAACACTACTGGTTTATTCTCTTTTTTTGTTATTTCTATTAAAGATAATATTTGTTCCTCAAATTTTGAATCATCTTTTTCAATAATATCGTAAGGGATATCCATTGAATTCAAAAGATCCAATTGGATTTTTCCTTGTTTAATGTGTTGTGGCTCATCTTTAAATCCAGGTTCACCACGCCATCCTATCATAATTAACATAGGTATCGCATACACATCTGAATCGCAAAGCGACAATAGGGGGTTTATTGCATTACCTAATCCAGAATTTTGCATATAGACCATTGGGATTGATTTTTCTGCAAAGTAGTATCCTGCAGCTAAGGCAATAGCATTCCCTTCATTAGCAGCAATAATATGCTTCTTTTTTAAACCATAGTCATCAATACATAAACAAAACTCTTTTAAAAGAGAATCTGGTACTCCCGTGAAAAAATCAATACCATTCTTAACTAAATGATTGTAAAAATTAACTGGATGAATAGCCATTATGGAATAAGATTAATTATTTCTTTTATAGACATACAATATTGATTTGATGCTTCTTTTGATCGATTATTTTTCAAAATTGATTTTGCAGTATTTATCATAGCAGGATAGGCAGAACGCAATAAGTGATTAGCGTAGATTATAACATTTACTCCCATAGATTGCAATTCTGATTCATTTATATGTGAATATGTGGATGGAACGACAACAAGAGGTACTTTCATCTTAAATTTTTTATATTGATTGCAAAACTCAAGTATTTCTTTTCCATCTTTTTCTTTACTATGAATCATGATTCCATCAGCTCCTGCTTTAATATATGCCAACGATCTTTGAATTGCATCATCCATACTTTTACCTAAGATTAAACTTTCTACTCGAGCAATTATCATAAAATCTTCTGTGATTTGTGACTGTTTTCCTTCCTTGATTTTTTGTGAAAAATGCTCGATTGAATCTTGTTGTTGAGGAACTGTTGTTCCAAAAAGAGAATTTCGCTTATCACCAACTTTATCTTCGATAATTATAGCAGACACACCTAACCTTTCAAGTGTTTTAACCCTAAATTTAAAATGATCAATCCTTCCACCGGTATCACCATCCACAATAATTGGTTTTGTTGTAACCTCTAAAATCTCTTCAATAGTTGAAAAGCGAGATGAAAAATCAACAAGTTCTGTGTCTGGTTTCCCCTTGGCTGTTGAATCAGTAAGGCTACTTTCCCATATTCCATCAAATTCTATAGTTTGTCCATTTTTTTCAATACTAGTTTTTTCTACAATCAATCCTGTTAATCCATTGTGCGCTTCCAAAATACGAACAATTGGTTTTGACTTAATCAATCTTCGAAGAGTTTCCATCCTTTTACCAGGAGTTATACCTTGCGCTTTAACAGCCGTAATCAAATCTGTTGAAGATATCCCTTGCGTATATTTTGGCTCAATTAGCCTTCCATTCCATTTCTTTAAAGCATCAATTACTCTCTGTCGAACCTCTTTCTGTATACCTATTTTCCAATCATCACCATGAACAACAAAATCAGGTTTAATTTCTTTTAAATTTGGAACATAATCTAATGTATTCTGAGGAATCACCTTATCTACACCTTTTAAGTTTTCTACAATAATTTTTCTTTCTTTGAAAGCAATTAAAGGTAATCGTTTGTAGCTTGCAATAGCTTCATCTGTAAGTAAGCCCACTGTGACTTTCCCCAGTTTCCTTCCTTCAGCAATAATATTCATATGACCTTGGTGTATTAAATCTGCAGAAAGACCAATATATACTGTTTTTAATTTTTTATTTGTCATTTTTTTTGCCTTGTCTAGTTAAAACCCCTTTTCAGCAATTGCACCATCATGAAAACCTGCATCATGATTTTTGTTTGGGATTTTCCATTCTCCGTAACGAAGTGTAAGATATTCCTCAACATGATTTGGAATAAACACATCTCGACCTTCCCATTTGATTGTTTTTAATTTATCATAAAATTTTCTATCAACATGTTTTAACGTATTAGTATCTACCCACCTATATTTATCATCAACACAATAAACACAAAAAATGTCAAGGTGAAAGTTGATTTTTCTTATTTTCTCCCAAATTGTTTTAATTTTAAATACTCTTGTATTTCCTGGAAGCCAATGAGTATTTACCATTTTTTTTCTTATGATATATTGGGGTAAAAATTTAGCACGTAATTTTATAATTTTATCAGACATATCTTCAGGAATGCCTATATCCGCATCATAATCCCATGGTATCAAGTCACCGTCTCTAATTATTCCTAACAAAGTTCCGGCTTCTAACCAATATTTTATTCCATTATCGTTTAATATATCAATCGTATCCAGTAACATTTTTTTCATACGAACATGATAATTTTTATCTTTCAGTTTTATTTTTTCAAAGTGTAGGTTATTAGTCATAGCAACTTCTTTTAAAGATAAACGGTTTAATTTTTCATCATCAATTATAGCTTTATCACTAATACTCTCAATATAACTTGAAAATGAATTATCCCAATTATCCCCAAATCGCAGTTTAATATATTCTTCAATATAACTTGGAACAGGTAGTTTTTGAGAAAATTTATTAATAAATCTCACATTTTTATAATATTTATGATTAACACTTTTACAACTACGTTTATCAACCCATTGAAAAGATTTATCAACCCTTAGTTTTGGCGTAATGGAAATCTTGAAAGCTTTAGTTTTATTTGCCCATCTTCTTAAAAGGATAATTCTACAATATTTACTATTAATCCATTTTCGGCCAGATTTATCAGGTAAATAATAAAATCGATATGTAAAGTTCAATTTTTTTAATAATAAAATTAATTGAGAAAAGTTTTCTGCATATATACTTATTCTTACAAAATTTTGCTTGATATTAGATTGACTGTTTTTATCTGACATTAAATAGATTAAGGAAAGATCATCAATCCAAAACGGAATATTATTTTTCGTTAAAACTTTACTTACTGTTTTATATATTCTTTTTTTAAAAGGTATGTGCATAGTGATTTTTTTAGATAGGATTCATGTTATTATACAATTTATTATATAATCCATCACAAGAAATCAGTTTACTATGATTACCCTGCTGAACTACTTTCCCATTATCTAATACGATAATTAAATCCGAACGTTGAATGGTTGATAATCGATGTGCTATAACTATTGTAGTTCTATCTACCATCAAATTATCTAAAGCCATTTGAACTTTCTTTTCTGAATCTGTATCAAGCGAGGAAGTTGCCTCATCTAATATTAAAATTTCAGGATTTCTTAATATTGCTCTTGCAATTGCAATTCTTTGTCTTTGACCGCCAGATAATTTTATCCCTTTTTCCCCAATCATAGTTTTAAAACCATCTTGCTGATCTTTAATAAAATCAAAAGCATTAGCAACTTTGGTTGCTTCAATTAGAGAATCTCTTGAATAATTGTTATTCCCATATCCTATATTGAATTCAATTGTTTGATCAAATAGAATTGTATCTTGAGTTACAATACCCATTTTTCTTCTGATTGAATCAATACTATAATCACGCAAATCTTTTCCATCAATAAGTATTGATCCAGATTGCACATCATAAAATCGAGAAATCAAATCTGCGATTGTTGACTTTCCGCCTCCACTAGGTCCTACAATTGCGACCATATTACCTTTTTTTATAGAAAAAGAAATATTTTTTAATATTTTTTCCCCATTTTCATAGTGAAAACCAACTTCTCTAATATCTATTGATTGATTGAATCTTTTTAAATCAATAGGATTTATTGATTCTATTATTTCAGGCTCTGTATCTAAAATAGAAAATACTCTATCGGCAGAGGCAATTCCTTTCTGCAATTCTATCCCTACATTAGCAAGTAACCTTATAGGTCCAAGTGCACTAAACATAATAAGAATGAATCTTATGAAATCTTCTGAACCCATAGTTCTATTAACCAAAACATCTAAGCCTCCAATCCATAGAAGGACTACTCCAATCATTGCACCTATAGTTTCGGTAAAAGGTGACGCTGTAAGTCTTAGTTTTGCTCTTTTTGATATTAATTTATAATAACGTTTCTGCTCATTTTTAAATCTATTTGTTTCAAATTGTTCAGTTCCAAATGCTTTAACTAATCTAATTGAATTTAAGATTTCATTCATTGTACCCATAATACCTGCAATTTGCTCAGCAGTACGTTTTGATTTTCTACGAATGCTTTGACCAATAATATATATAACAATTAAGGTAAGCGGAACAATCCCAAGTGCAATAAATGCAAGTTTAATATTTATTATAAAAAGAATAATAATAAGAGTAATAATATTGATAGGCTCAACAAAAATTTTATGAAAACTTGACCCTAGGGCAATACGCATATTAGACACATCATTTAGCACTATTGATGCTAATTCTCCACTCCTATTCTTATCAAAAAAAGACATTGAAAGTCTATGGAAATGATGATAAAGGGAGTAGCGTATTTCAGTAATAAGATTAAATTGAATGTATGTTAAAGATATATTTTTTATATAAATAAAAATATTTTTTATAACAAAAACTAATAATATAGTAAAACAGAGGACTTTAAGTGTATCTCTAGGGTTTTCCCTAAGAATAATTTCATTAGTCCAATATTTTAAGTGGTCATTAAGACTTATAATATTATTTGATAATTCTATATGATCTTTTAATAATTTATCAAAATCAGTAAGAATATTATTGATTAGTGATGCCGTTAACCAAACAGATAGACTATTAAAAAAAACATATATAATAGCTGAAAATGTAGAAATTATTAAAACAGGCCAAAAAGGTAGAACCAGTTTTCCTAAACGCTTATATATATTATTGGACATACTTTATAATCTCACTTTCCCTACGTAAATCATTTTCTGATGTTGAATATCAGCTTCATAGAATTTTTCTCCAATCACCTCAAACCCTAAATGAGAATAGAAATTTATTACTTGATCTTGTGCATGTAAATAAATATTACTTCCCTTATTATCGATTGAATTGATAATGAACTCTACCAATGACTTTCCCACACCAAGATTACGATAGGGACTTAAAACTGAAAATCTCTCTAGTTTAACACCATACTGTGTATGTTTGTATCTTGCAGTACCTACATGTTTTTTATTCATTAAAGCAAGAAAATTTATTGTTTCACTTTTATAATCATCCATTTCTATTTCTTCTGGTATTCCCTGTTCTACAACAAACACTCTCCTTCTTATTTCAATACATTTTTCTAAATCTTCTTTACTAGCTACATAGTTTATTGTTATTCTCATAATCTAAATTTCAATTATCAAAACAAAAATTCATATAAAAACATTATCAACTTAGTATTCACTTATAAAAGGTAAATTTATTAATGATTAACGCCGGAATTTATATTCATATTCCATTTTGTGAAGTAAAATGTATGTATTGCGATTTTTACTCAATCACAGGAAAAAAAGATATGATTTCTCGATTTATAGCAGCGATTACAAATGAAATAAATAATTGTGATATTGATGTTTCAAAATGGAATTTTGACACCATATTTATCGGTGGTGGTACACCAAGTTTGATTAAATCAATTTATATAGATTCTATCATAGAATGCCTGAATAAAAAATTTAATATAACTGGAGTAAAAGAAGTAACAATCGAGGTCAATCCCGGCGAAGCTCCAAAAAAACGTTTAAACGATTACAAAAAAATTGGTATCAATAGAATCTCAATTGGAGTACAATCTTTTCAACCTATGCTATTAAAATTCTTAACTAGGATCCATAATAAAAATCAAATATTCAATACATATAATGATATTCGAGATGCAGGTTTTGAAAATGTAAATTGTGATTTGATTTATTCTATCCCCAAACAAACATGGAGCATGTGGGAAGATGATTTAGACAATCTATTTAATTTAAATCCTGAACATATTTCAGCATATACGCTTACCGTTGAAAAAGGAACCGATTTATTTTCAATGGTATCAAAAAACATTGTAAAAATGCCTAAGAATAGTGTAGAAGGAGAATGGTTTTTAAATACTCGGAGTATCTTATCCGCCAATGGATATCACCCTTATGAAGTGTCTAATTTTTCTAAAACAGGGTATGAGTGTTTGCATAACTATCACTATTGGGATATTGAACCATATCTTGGATTTGGACCCTCCGCACATGCTTTTGATGGAAAATACCGGTGGAATAATTCAGGCTCACTAGAGTATTACTTAAAACAAGTAGAAAACAATAAAACGCCTATTGCAAATAAAGAAAAATTATCGCTAGTAGATATTACCAATGAATTAATCGGTTTTGGGATGAGAATGAAAAAAGGTTTAGATTTCAGTAGCCTTCCCAATTCACTGCAAAAAAAATATAAAAAAAATATATATAAGGTTATAGAACGATATCCAAATCACTTTATACAATCAAAGGAAAATATATCTTTTACTGAGCAAGGACTCCTTAATGCAGATTTTATAATACCTACCATGATGATATAATTTTTTATAATCAGCTATTGATAGAGTGACTTTTAAATATTACAAAAAATACACCTAGAAATTGAGCTCTAGCGATACTGGACAATGATCCGAACCATATATTTCATGATGAATTTCTGCATTTAAACAATATTCTATCAAAGCTTGATTAACAAAAAAATAATCAATCCTCCATCCCACGTTCCTATCTCTAGCACCAAAACGATATGTCCACCATGAATATCTATTTGGTTCATTATGAAACAACCTGAAAGTATCAACCCAACCATGAGAAACATATTTGTCCAGTTTTTTTCTTTCAATTTCCATAAAGCCTGATGTATTGATATTTTCTTTAGGTCTTGCTAGATCAATTGATTGATGAGCAGTATTCCAATCTCCTGCAACTATAACATTATTTCCAGATTCAACTTGTTCATTTATTATTGGTAATAAATCATCATAAAAATTCATTTTATACTTTAATCTAACTTCATCTTTCTGACCATTTGGAAAATAAATATTATATAAAAGAAAATTTTCATGCTCTGTTAACAATACTCTTCCTTCATCATCATATTTTGGTATTCCCAGCCCTTCCTGAACATAAAGTGGTTCTTTCTTACAAAAAGTAGCTACCCCGCTATATCCTTTCTTTATACCAGAATGCCAATAAGTACAATAACCATGATCTTCTAAAATCTCTGAGGTAAGTTGTTCCTTATGGGCTTTAGATTCTTGAATACAAAGAATATCTGGTTGTACATCATCAAGATATTCAAGAAAACCTTTTTTCACAGCAGCCCTTATACCATTTACATTCCAAGAAATAAGTTTCATATGATAACCTTCATTATTAAACCAACAAGTTGAGTTCCAAAAACTAATAATTTATATTATTATTTATTTTAATTATTTTATATTGTCCTAGTAAGATTTTATTTTATTTGTTATTGCTTTTATTTAGAATTAATAATGCCAATGTCGAAAAAACGAAAAGTAACCAAAAAAGAAAAAGCCATACCAATTTTCAAAAAATATACCTTTGAAATAAAAATCGTTTTTTTATTTACATTAGGTGTCTTTTTATTAGTTGAAAATCTTGAGATAAAAAAATATATTTATTTATTGTTACTAAAGATACTCTTTATTATGCGCGATAGCGTGATTCATTTTAGAGATTTAATCATATCTTTTATACAACAAATTGAAGTATCCGATATAGTTGGCATAAGTATTATAATATATGTAATGTATTTAATATTAGATAGATGGAGAGAAAAAATAGTAGATCGTTATTCTATCCTAAATAATTGTCCTAAATGTAACGGGGATCTTCATCGAATTAGAAAACCTTTGAATCATAAGCTAATAAGTTATATTGCTTTTTTACAGATTAAATATTATCAGTGTAAACTATGTGATTTCAAAGGAATTAAAATATTGAAATAATCTATTATAGGAGAATAAAAATGGAACTAAAACAACAAATCATCAATGATATTGAAAATCATTCTATTATACTTTATATGAAAGGAACAAAAGAAATGCCACAATGTGGATTCTCTAATTCGGTAGTTCAAATACTGAATCATTACGGAGTCCAATATAAAGATGTTAATGTTCTTACTGACCCTTTAATCCGGGTTAAATTAAGTGAACATTCTAACTGGCCAACCATTCCTCAATTATTTGTTAATGGTGAACTAATTGGTGGAGCAGATATTGCGATAGAACTACATCAAAAAGGACAGCTGTTAGATATTCTTGACAAAAGCAATTAGCGAACTTATTATTTTTGATAAATGAGTTGGTCTAACCTTTCTTTAAATAATAAATTTCTTAGTGGGATTTAGATAAAATTTATTAAAAACATGGCCCGTTCGTCTAGTGGTTAGGACTCCAGGTTTTCATCCTGGCAACAGGAGTTCGATTCTCCTACGGGCTACTTTAGAAACCCCTTTTTTAAGGGGTTTCGTTTTTATATTATGTACCATCATCCGTACCATCATCCCTTTTGATATAAACAAGGAATCTAGATGCATTAGAACTGTAGAACACACCAAAACCACCATCTAAATTTGAATCAGGAAGGAGATATATATTCCGCCCAACTGGATCACCACTAAAGTAATTAAAGTAAGATTCGCTAGTTGCTTGGAATGTCACTACCTGATATCCATAATAATCAAAATAAAGCCACATCATAGTTGTGGGAGTCTCTTCAATGTTCCACTGCCATGGATTTATGCGATATGGTGTATTATTTTCTGTCCTAGGATATCTACCTTTCCATATCCTAAAACCTAAGGTCGTATCATAAATAAGATTTACAAATATGCTGCTATCTCTTTCTCCATTATAATTATAATCAAAGAAACCTCCACTATCAGCATCTAAGGTATTGCTCAAAGTATCCAACGGTTCCCATCCCTCTTTCTCAGCCTCGAGAGCATAAGTCAAGATCTTAATCGTTTGGTGAATTGTGTCAAAATCAACTCCGAACATCGGATAACTTGCAAAGCTTTTGGTATAGCAATCACCAAAACGATAAGTGACAGAATCTACAATAATAGAATTTTCTGTTATGTATTCTACAGGATTTTCCAGTAGACTACTAAATTCTTCTAATGAAAGATTGTCTAAGTTGTTAACATTTATAGTTTTAACTGGCTTAACTGTTCCATCTGGACAAACATAATCATCTACATCATGAGGACGAATATTCATGGAACCCGGAACTCTCGTATATGCTAATAAGGAATCAGACTCGCTATTCACAATTAACTTATATGTTGTCCCTGGTTCTATAATATAATTTCTATAATTAATATAATCTTCTGAACTAGAAGTATTACTAATTGGAAAATATTTTCCATCACCTAAATCTTTATATTCTAATATTTCACCATCTGTTGAATCATTGTTTATTTTTACTAAGATAACTTCTGCATCTTCTACCCAAAGATTTTCTGACAGAACATCCTCGTCTAAAGATGCAGTTTTTGATATAAATACAGTATCTATAACAGGTAAGTTCGCAGTAATAGTCGCAAAAACTACCAAATTCTGTTCATACATTATTTCTTCATCTTCAAAACTACAGGCCTGAAATAGAACAATGAGCAAAAAATATATTTTTTTAATATGTTTATAAATTATCATTAAAACTCCCATGTAAAACCGATCGTTGGAATAATAGGAAATAGACCTATACTTTCTTCTCGAATTTTTCCTTCATCTGGCTCATCAACATTAGGCTCACAAGGATCAGGTTTGCCATTACCTGCCCCCAAGAAGCCATTATTTTCACATCCTATGTCGTGTTTACTTTCATCCCAATCATTATCATCATCAATACCATTATATGCATTTCCTAATGAATAAATTTTTTGAAAAATATTTTTTCTATTAAAGGTATTTATTATTTGAAAAAAGAAATCTACTTTAGTCTTTCCTATTTTTGCATGATAGACTGCACCTATATCAAGCCTGTTGTATGGCTCATATCTGTCTGAATTTCTTGTCCCTGGTATAGTTCGAAATACTTCTTCAGAACTTTCAGGAAATCTTTGTATATAATATCCTAAGATAGGTGTGAAAGCTTGACCAGATTGAAGTGCCCACCTCCAATTAACTTCCCACTTATCATTAATTTGATAATTTCCTAATGCACTAAAAGCATGTGTCCTATCCCAATTAGTAAAATACTCCTTTGTTTCATCAGCATAAATACTATTCATTATTTTTCTAGAAACTGAAAAAGTATATGAAAGCCAACCGCTTAATTTCCCAGACATTTTTTGACCAAACAACTCTAATCCATAAGCATATCCATCAGCGGGAGTGACAATATCAGATAATTTTTCATCAGGTACATCAGCATCGGTTGAAGATCTTACATCTTCATAGGTTAATAGGTTTTTTAGATTTTTATAATAACCCTCTACTTGTAATTTATACATATTTTTAAAATATTCTTCATAACCTAATACAATTTGATTTGATTTACCTGGTGCAACAGATTCATCTACCGCTATCCAATTATCTAATATTGAAGGATTAAAATCATCTTGGAAAGTACATATAAACTGATGATAATTACCCATAGAAAGATTAATATACCTATCATCGGTAAGTATATACTTTAATCCAAGTCTAATATCGGGATAAAGAGAATCAGAAAAAACACTGTAAAAATTCAATCTGACACCAGGTTCAAAAATGAATCTGCTGTTATATTCATATTTTGTTTTGATATAGGTACCTAATTCAAATGGAACTGTATTAATTTGAAACGTTGTGTCTTCTTGAAATGTATTAATATACTCAAAGCCTAAGGTTTTGAATTGCACACCAAACTTAATTGTTGATTCTGAAGTCCTAAACCATGAAAAATCTCCAGATAAAGTCTGATCGTCTATACTATTGTCACTAACAAGACCATATGAACCCCCTAAACCAAAACGAGTAAAAAATTTACTATTTGCAATCAAAAAATTGCCGACTAATCTCTCACTAAACACTCTTCTATAATGGGTACTAAATGTATTATTACCCCAACGACCATCAAGGCCAAAAGTGTCAAAGATTATATCATCTATACCAGAGTAATAACTAAGAGATAATCTGTCTTTAGGAGTAACGTCGGTGAAAATATGTCCCTGTATATCATAAAAATAATATGGTGGTATATTTTCTGCAATGTTTTCAGGAAGAACAAGTGGTAACACCAAGTCAAAGTAGGTTCTCCTTCCACTCAGCACCCATGCACCTTTGTACAATGGCCCCTCCAGAGTTGTTTGAGCTGACAAAAGAGATACACTTGCCTTACCTTTAAACTCATTTCGATTACCTTCTCTACTTATCACATTTAATACCGCAGACAATCTCCCACCATATTCAGCGTTATATGCTCCCTTGATTAACTCAGCCTCTTTTACACCATCAACAATAAAGTTTGAAAAAACACCACCTAAATGTGAGGGGTTATAAACAGTAATCCCATCAAGCATAATAAGATTTTGATCTGTATTACCACCTCTAATTATCAAACCAGTACTATATTCAGAAGTCGTAAGAACGCCTGGCAAAGCTTGAATAGTGCGAAAAATATCAGGCTCTGCTAATGCCGGGGCCGCCTTCATCATTCTAGGACTTAGATTAATCTTACTGGGTTGAATATTATTTCGTCTTTGTAATTTTTCTGCAGTAACCTCTATTTCAGATAGTTCAACTACTTCTTCAGACATTGATATATTTAGCTTTATTGATTCATTTTTACCAATGCTCAGATTTTTTTTATTTAAACCATATCCAACGTATGAAACCATCAAAATATAATCACCAGGTATAATTTCTTGTATAATATAGTAACCATTTAAATCTGTTGACATACCTTGTCCAGTCTCTTGTAGCATAATGTTTGCACCAATTAGGGCTTCACCAGATGATGAATCACTTATAAAGCCAGATATAATACTATTTTGACCAAACAGATTGGATAATAAAAAGGATATTACAATAATAAGATTTCGCATGTTTATTTTTCTAAATAATTAAGATTTTCAATATTAAAGGGTGTTGGATTTATACCATATTTTTCAAAGATTTTTAAAGAGTCACATGTACTACCTTTAACAAGATCATTTAGTTGATCTTTTCCGGCAGGAAACCACTCAAATCTATCAAATATTCCCGCTATGAATGAAACTATAAAAAATGGTGCTGGAACCATTATCACTCTCCTACCCGTTACTTTCGCAATTGATTGTACAATCTCATTCCAACTAACTTCTCGATTGCCACCAATTTCTATTGTTTGATGAATTGATTCCTCATCCTCCAGAATTTTAATAAATATTTTCGCAATATCTTTTACATGAATCATGCTCAAAGCATAATTACCACAATCAAATGGATTCATTCCAAGAAAAAATGAAGGCGCAGGAAATGGCAAAAATTTTGGAAAAGGAAGAAGGCTAAGCATTAGTTTATCAAGCATCATACAAAATTCTGGTCTTCCGCCTCCTCTAGGATTACCAAATAAGCTCGAAGGCCTTATTATGGTCCAATCAAGTTTAGTATTTTTTATTGCTTGCTCAGAAAGATGTTTTGCCTGCATATATTTTGATCCACTTGGGTCTGGACTAGCTCCAAGTGCACTCATTAGCAGAAAACGTTTAACGCCCTTTTGGGCAGCAATAACTGCTACACGCTCAGAACCTTTAAATTGAAGTCTCTCATTGGTTAAATTTTTCTTTGGAAATTCCCTAATCAATGCGATTAAATATATTACAGCCTCACAACTCTCAAGAGTTTTACTAAGTGCATCATCATCGCCAATATCTCCATTGATAATTTCACATTTCTCAGGCTGCATTACTTTTTGCTCTGATCCATTTCGAATAAGGAGCTTAACCACATGACCATTTTTAATTAATTCATCAATTATATAAGAACCAACGTAACCGCTCCCACCAATTAGCGCGACTTTCATTATTTTGCCTCCGTTTTTAATAAGTATTTTTCAAGAGTTAGGTATGATACTGGTACCAAAAGAAGGGTTATTGCTGTAGCAAAAAGGACTCCAAAGGATAATGAAACAGCCATTGGAATCATAAATTTTGCCTGGGTACTTTTTTCTAAAATAAGTGGAATAAGCCCCACAAAGGTTGTTAATGAAGTGAGGAAGATAGGCCTAAATCTTCTCGGACCCGCTTCCATGACCGCATCTTTGATAGTATTACCTTCTTGTCTATAACGATTAATAAAATCAACCATCACTAAACTATCATTTACAACAACACCCGTTAATGCTACAATACCCATCATTGAAAGCACTGACAAGTTTAACCCCAGAGCGATATGCCCTAAAACCGCACCCGTAATACCAAAAGGTATAGAAGACATTACCACAAGAGGTTGAAAATATGATTTAAATGGAATAGCAAGTAGCATGTATACAACTATCATTGCAAGTAAAAAATTCTTCCCAAGTGATTTGAGGTTATCTCCCTGTTCTTGCTGTTCACCTTCTAATGAATAGGCTACTGAATTGTATTTTTGAAGTATTTTAGGTAATATGGATGTCATAACCGTAGCAATCACTTCATTACCATTAGTAACTGTTAAATCGACATCTGCAGTAACATTGATTGATCGTTTTCGATTTTTTCTTTCGATTGATGCAAGACCTTCACCTATCTCTAGTTGAGCAATTTGCCTAACTGGAATTGTCGATCCTGTTGGCGTAAGAATCATCATATTTTCAAGATTAGAGATTGAAGACCTGTCATCTTCAGGGTATTGGAGAACAACTTTCAATTCATTCCTACCTCTCTGGACCGTCTGTACCTCTAAGCCATAAAATGCCTGTCTTACCTGCGAAGAAACCATCATCATGCTCACACCATAACTCTTTGCAGCAGGAAGAAGGTTTATTGAAATTTCTTCTTTACCTATATTGTAGGTATCACTCACATCAAACACTCCTGGAAATCTTACCAACTGAGTTTTCAACTCTTCTTTTGCTGAAATTAAATCATCCATATATTTACTGGATAACTGAATGTTTATCGGATCACCTGCGGAAAAAAGATCAGACTTGAATGATAATTCCTTAACACCAGGAACATCAGGCATAATGCTCCTCCATTTCCGCACTACCTCTTCCGTGCTAATTGTTCTATTTTCTGATGGAGCTAGTTCAAGTGCAACTTCTGCCATATTAGGACCTATAAATAGAGCATCTAAGTTGCCAGGTCCTCGAGATGTTTTTGTTAGCATAGGTAAGTAACCTATGGTCGATAGCCTATTTCTAATTATGGCTTGATTAGGGAATTCTTCTTTTAATTGAGCCTCTAAGATAGTGGCCGCTTGTTCTAGTTTTTCATATCCTTCACGGGTGACATCTATAGGAGTTCCTGATGGATATTCAATGGTCGCAATTGCAAGGTCATCCTCAACAGCAGGAAAAAATGAGAATTTCAATATGCCACTTAACATTATTCCTATCGTAAGTACAAATATTCCTGCTGCAAAAGAAAGTGCTGAGAATGGATTTATAACAGCTTTTAAAAGCACTGGTTTATAGATATAATGGGTAACATATGAAAGTCCACTGATAATCTTTTCCTGTATCAAACTCCATTTACTTGAAACATACAGAAGTATTTGACTCTTTGGTTCATCATCACTACTGTGAGCAAGATGAGCGGGCAAAATGGTTAGACTTTCAATGAGGGACCATATTAAAACTGAGATAACTACTAGTGGAAATATACGCCATATACTCCCTATGTCACCTTCAACAGAGAGCATTGGTGAAAATGTAACCATTGTTGTCAAAACTGCAAAAAATACTGGTGTGGCAACCTGCAATGCACCCTTAACTGCAGCATCTTCTGGATTCATCCCACGTTCCTTGAAAAGCGCAATATTCTCTCCCACAACAATTGCATCATCTACAACAATCCCCAAAACTAATATAAATGTAAATAGTGATAACATGTTAATGGATAAATCCAATGGGCCAAATAACCAAAAACCACCCATAAAAGAAATTGGGATTCCTAAAGAAACCCAGAAGGCTAACTTAGGTTTTAAAAATAATGCTAAAACAATTATCACCAATATGAGTCCTTGTTGAGCATTTCGAACAATAGTTTCAATTCGACCACTAAGAATCCTAGCTTCATCATCCCAAGCTGTCACTTTTACAGTTCTTGGTAATTCTAAGTTCTTATTTTGCACATACTCTCTAACAGTAGCAGATACATCCAAGGCATTTTGATTACCTACTCGAAATACCGTTATAAGGTTTGCCTTATCCCCATTAAACTGAAAATCCATTTCAAACTTATCAGAAAAAGTATCGGTTATATTACTAATGTCACCAAGATAGACTATGGAGCCATTTGCGTTGATAATCAGGGGGATTTTTGAAAAATCAGATATGGTGTAGCCCTGACTATTAGCCCTAATTAAAATTTCACCATCTTCAGTTTTAATACTGCCACTTGGCATATTGAGAGACCATTCTCTAATTGATTGAGCAATTTGCTGAAATGACAAATTATATTTTCTTAGTGAACTCTCTAGAATGTTAATTTTAATTTCATTTTCTAAATCAGCAACTATGGAAGTAAACGTAATTCCAGAGAGATCATCAATCTCATCCTTAATTTCTTCTGTTATTTTATTGAGAGCATTATCATCCAAATCACCATGTACAGCTACGGAAATAACTGGATTTGCACCAGCAATTTTTCGACATATAGGCTTTTCAACATTCTCAGGAAAAGTATCGATGGCATCAACCTCAGCCTTGATTTTATCAAGCATATCACTTGGATTTTCTCCAGATATAATCTCTATATTTACACTCCCGACGTTTTCAGATGCGTTTGATGTTATTTTTTTAACACCTTCCAAACCTTGCAATCGTTCTTCAATCTTAATACAAATTGCTTCTTCAACATCTGATGGAGTCGCACCTGGGTAAACTGCAGAAACATTTATTATGTTTAAATCAATTTCTGGAAATACTTCCATTTTTAACATTGGAATAGTCGTTGCACCTGTAACGATAATTAGTATCATTAACAGATTTGAAACTACCTTATTGTTAACGAACCAACGTATTAATTTTTCCATACCAATTAATCGATGCTATAAGTTACTTTTTGTCCATTAATCAACGATGACAATCTCGAAAGTAACAATCTGTCACCTTTTTCTATACCTTCATTGACCAAGGCGTATTCATTTTCATATCTAAGTACATTTACAGGCCTATTCATCAACTCCATATTTGAATCCACAACCCATAACGACTGATTCCTAATATTATTCCTAGGAATAACATACACTTCATTAACCTTTTTTCCTGATATTTTGGCCTGTACATATTGACCGACAAGCACAAGGTTTTCTTCATCACCTATAGGCTTGTTAATACTGGCAACAACAGATAACATTCTAGTTTTTGGATTAACTTCTGCTTCTGCCCTAATTACCCTACCTTTAATTATCTGTCCACTTAAGTTCATAGAGACCACTAATTGTCTTTCGTCTGGTATTTGTAGACCATTGAAATCTAAGCCAGTAAAGTTTATATCCTGATCTGCAATAGGTAATTGAACTTCAAAATATTCGGTTGAATAAATACTCCCAAGCATAGTTCCTGGAAATGCTGTTGAACCAATATCTGTACTTTTGGAGCGAACCCTTCCATTAAAAGGCGCAATAAATGTTGCTCTATCTAAGTCTCTTTTTGCCCTTTCAAGGTTGGCTCTTGCAGCCTCCAAGGTTGCTTCTGCCTGAGCAAGCTGTGGTTTCCGAAGTGCAAGCGCACTTCCAGTCCCACCTCCAACTCTGCTCCATTCCCTAGAAGCAAGATCTGACTCTGCTTTTTCTCTCTCTAAATTCACTCCAGCATTTAAAACATTTGCCTCTGCCGTGATTAATGCGAGCTCATAATCCCTTTGATCAAGTATGATTAATGTATCACCTTGACTAAAACTCAAGCCTTCCTCCAATTTTTCAGATACCCATTCAACTCTTGCATTTAATTGAGATATTATATTTAACTCAGATTTAGGTTTTATGAAACCTTGTGATGATATTTGAGCATTTACTGTTTGAGGTAGAAGCATCATTGTGTTTACATAAGGAAGATTGATTTTTTTTTCTTCTACTTCAGCAGACGGTTTATTAATAATCATTAAAAAAGCCAACAGGATTGATAATAGTAAAAATCCAGGCCCAAAATATTTTTTCATTTTCTTTTCCATATTATTCTTATTCTAATTCTCCACCCATTGCTAATACTAGAGACAATCTATTTTCTATTGTTAGTCTACGAATGGTAAGTTGTTGTGAACGAATTGTATTGTATTGTCGTTGACTATTCAACACTGATTCAAGAGTAGTAACACCCTTATCATATCTCTCTTTAGATAATTCATAAGCATCTTTTGATTGTTTAACCGCTATACTTAATGCTTCATTTTGTATCTGAAGAGATTCATCCTGATCTAAAAATTGCTCTATTTCAGAAAACGCTTTTAAAATACCTTTTATTAAGTTTTGTTTCGAATTCTCATAGTTAGCTTCTTGTATTTTTTTTATCGACCTTAAACGACCACCATTGAAGATTGGTGCAATAACACTCATGCCAAGATTCCAAACAACGTAATCTTCATCAAATATTTTCTCAATCTCTTGAGCAGAGGTCCCGGCAGAACCATTTATGGTAATTCCTGGCAAAAGATCTCTTTTAGATTGTGCAACACGATGGCCAGCAGACTCCATACTTAGGACAAGACTTCTAATATCAGGTCGCCTTTGAATCACAGAAGCCGGCATGCCAACAGGTATTGAGGGAAGGGTAGTTGGGAGAGATGATTTGTTAATGAATGTTCCTGAAGGATAATCACCAGTTAAAGTCTCAATTTGTCTGTTCAATGACTTTAAAATATTCTTGCTATTCTCAATCGATACAATTGATGTTGCTACTGAAGTTTCGGCTAGCCGGTAATCCAAGCTAGATCGTAAACCTTTTTCATATCTCTCTTTGACAAGATTCCTTATCTCTGCAAGACTATTGTAAGATTCTTGTGAAAGGTCTAATTGCGATGCCGCCTCTTTGGCATTGAAATATAATTGAGCAGCTCTAATTAAAATTGAAAACTGAAGATAAGAAAGATCATGGGCTATGGACTCATAATCTTTATACGCTGCTTTGCGACTATTCATCAGCCTTCCCCAAATGTCAACTTCCCATTGTAGGTTTACACCAAGACCAAAATTTTTATTACCAAAAGTTAATATACCATCTGATGATTGCTCACTATTGTCAGTGGAATCACCAGAGCCATCTGGATTAAAAAATGAATCCGCAAATCCAATACCAGACAGGTTTTGAACATTGGTATCTGCTCTTGTAGAGATGTTAATAGACGGAAAAATAGAGGCTCCTCCCAATATCGCATTTTGGATTGCTAATTCTTTGTTTTGGATAAGTGTTTTTATATCGGGGCTTTTTGTTTTTAGCTGAAGTATAAAATTATCAAGCATCGGATCATCAAAACCAGACCACCAATCTCCAGACACTTTTTCAATTATAGGAAAAGGTGCCTTCCAGGTTTCTGGAATTGGCATGCCTAAATCCTCAACACGTACCTGCTGCTTACCAGCACATCCAAAAAACAGAACTGAAAGTAAAATCGAGGATAAATAGTAAAATAAAACTTTAACTTTTTTTTTAGAATGCATCGAAGTTTTTTAAAATTTTTGATAATACACTTTTGAAGATATCAATATCATTATCTGAAATATTTGCTCTAAGCTCTTCTCTTGTTTTTTCCATTATTGGTAAAACATCGTAGAATAGTTGTTTTCCAGAGTTTGTAAGCACCACTCTCTTGATTCTGTGATCTATCTGATCTTCAATTCTCACAACTAAGTTCTTTTCCTCAAGTGTATCAATAATTCTTGTGATATTTGTTTTATCCTTAAAACACATCTCACCCAGTTCTTTTTGAGAAGCGGATTCAAGCTGCCAAATGGGACCTAAAACCACCCACTGGTCTAAAGAAATATCAAGGCCTGATTCTGTAGCATTTTGAACAAACCTTTTTGTCATAGCACGCTGCACCGTGTTGATTAGCATACCTATATTCATGTTAAATTTGAGAGAAGCTTCTTTTGTCATACCGAAAGTTATGTTTTTTATAGTTACATATGAAACTATTTAAAACGTTTTGAGCGATTTTATTATATCTTTTTTTAATAAAAAGTTTAATTAGTTATAAATGCAACCTTCGTTCTGGTAGGGAAAACTAATTCAACAGTGGTTAAAAAATAGATTAACAACTATTCTAGAGGACCTCTTTATAGCTTCATCATTTGCATTTTTTTCTCTTTAATATTTTGATTATCATAAGAAACGTGATAAACACAAGAATCAGGGTAGAATTGTAGAGATTTATGATATGTACCATTTTGAAAATGGACTGCAGCTCCACCATCAATTGCGTAACCTGAAATTATTTTTCCATTTGTCAACAATTTATGTACAGCTGGTCGACGATTAGATTCTTCTTGATAATGAGGACAGGCCATTCCTTTTAAAAAACCAAGGCAATCCATAGGATTTAGATTGCTTGCCCAAGAATCGGTAATTCCTTGCTCAAACCAACAAATAGCACCAGCGCTAACCCCGCATAAAACCTTACCCTTTTCATAGGCTTTTAAAAGTAATTTATCAAACTTCCATTCCCTCCAAACAGCCAACATGCTTTTAGTATTTCCTCCGCCAACGTAAATAATATCTGCTTGGTTAACTATACTATCTAACCTTGGAGTTCTTTGAAAAAAATTTATGTGCGAAGGGCTACAATTCAATCTACTAAAACAAGAATAAAAATTTATAATATATGCTTTATCTTCAGCACTAGCAGTAGGTATAAAAAGAATATTTGGGTTTTTCTTTTCTGATTGATCCAAAATATATTTTTCAATCTTATTATGCTTAGGGTTTCTACCAAATCCACCACCACCGATAGAAATAATTTGACAAGATTTTTTCATATTAATAATTCCTATTAATTGTTGTCTCTGGTATTATCGATTTATTTTTAAAAGTATCCAACTGAAGAAATTTACCACCCATTGTTGAAACCATTGTTTGACCTTCTTCGAGATATATAAAATCTCCTGAGACCGTATTTTCAATTTCTATTTTCCCTTTCAATAGAGTAAATATCGAATATGATGGATTATCAAAGAAAATATCATCTTTAAATTCAACAAGAAAATGAGCATCAAAACAAGTTGCTATTGCCGAAGGTGCATTTAAAACAAACTTTTTTCCATAACCCTGCTCCATTTGTACAATCAACTTTCCGCCAAATAAAGCCATCTCAGAAAAGGTAGATGTTTTATCTCTATTTTCAAAAATCTTAACCAATGTATTATCATATATATTTACCATTATCCTTTCAAAAGTCATATTAAATGACAAATACCCATTATTAGCTACTTGTAATCTATCGCCATGGTAAATAGAATCACCTTTTCTTAAGTAACCTTGACGTATTTTCCCCTCGCGAAAAACTTTACCTTTCGACTCTATACAAAGCCCTAAGCTAACATTATTGCCTAATGATATGGAAAAACAACAATAAATAACGATGCAAAAACGTATACTCACCTTACGACAATAGAAAACATATTCTCATAATTAGAAATTAAATGTTTATAATCTTTGAAAGAATGAAAGAAATCCTTTAATTTTAGATGATAGAGATTACAAGGAGTACAAAGTTTCTAGTTTTATTGACGATTTTGACACAATTTTTATCACCCCTAGTGGGCCAATATTTCCCCTCCTTAAATCTCTTATTTACATAGATACATAATAAATTGTAATGGTGGTATGTAGCAGTGAACCATATACCAGCAGTATAACCTATACGGATATAAAGATGCAAAAAGAAATATTTATCAATGAGAGCATGGGCGAAACTCGCATAGCTATTCAAGAAGATAATCAACTAGTTGAAGTCTATGTTGAAAAACAAGATAACCATCGTATGGTTGGAAATGTTTATAAAGGTAAAGTAGAAAATGTATTACCTGGCATGCAGGCTGCTTTTGTTGACATTGGATATGATTTAAATGCATTCCTACCATTCTCTGAAATTGGATCGAGTGAATATATCCTTGCTGAAAAAATCGAAAGAAAAAATAAAAATGGGAAAAATTTAAAATATGATAATATTGAAGTAGACTTAAAAAAGAATCAAGAAATATTTATCCAAGTAATAAAAGAACCTTTCGCTGGAAAAGGCCCTCGAGTAACAACAGAAGTTGCACTACCCGGTAGATTGCTTGTACTAGTCCCAAATGCTAGTTACATCGGAATCTCAAAAAAAATATGGGATAAATTTGAAAGACGAAGATTAAAAAAAATAGCACAAAGACTAAGAGACAATAATATCGGTATTATTATTAGAACAGTTGCAGAAGGAAAATCTGAAGAACATATAGAAAATGATTATTTACAATTAATTGATAATTGGAATAAAATTGAAAAAAAAGCGAACAACTCAAATGCCCCTGCCTTAGTATATGAAGATCTAGAAACAGCATCTAGTGTTGTTCGCGATCTTTTAACACCTGATGTAGAAAAAATAATTATTGATTCAAAACGCTTGTATAAAAAAACACAAAAATACCTTGAAGATATATCTCCCAGTTTACTAGACCGTCTTGAATTATATAAACTAAAAGCACCTCTCTTTGAAAGTTTTGGTATTGAAAATGAGATAGAAAAACTTATGCGTCCAAAAGCATGGCTTAAAAGTGGTGCGTACTTAATTATAGAGAAAACAGAAGCAATGGTTGTTGTAGACGTAAATAGTGGTCGATTTATTGGCAAAAAACTTCATGAAGAAAATTCATTTAAAATAAACATTGAGGCTGCTCGAGAAGTAGCAAGGCAATTAAGACTTAGAGACTTGTCTGGTCTAATTGTTATTGATTTTATTGATATGAAATTTGAAGATAATCGAAAAAAGGTATATCATGAATTAAGAAAAGAGCTCAAAAAAGATCGAGCTAAAGTAGCCGTTGCACCTATTACTGAGTTTGGCTTATTAGAAATGACGAGACAAAGAATTAGAGTAAGCTTATTAGATTCAATGAGTGAAGAATGTCCTACATGCAATGGATCTGGAAGAATAATTTCGCAAGAAACATTAATAACAAGGATAGATCACTGGTTAAGACGTTATAAGAGTAAATATCGCACCTTAAGACTTGAATTACATTTACACCCAGAAAATGCAAATTATTTAAGTGGTGAAAAAAAACACGTACTCCGTGGATTAATGTGGCAAAACTTTATTCACTTAAAAATAAAAGAGAACATAGAGCTAGGTCAGGATGACTTCAAATTCTATCGTACTAAGGATGGTAAAGACGTTACTGAAGAAATGAACCTTGAAAAGGAGTAAACCTTCTTGTAAATTCGCCGGCTTTTTAGAGAAAAATTATGTATGCTATTGTAAATATATCAGGTAAACAATTTAAGGCCATCAAAGGTGGTCGAATCCGAGTTCCTAAACAAAATGGAGAAGAAGGCACAGAACTTATTTTTAATGATGTCCGTCTATTTCATAATGGAAAACAAGCCAAAACTGGAAACCCTACAATACCAGGGGTATCAGTTACAGCAACTATTCTTGATCACGGTAGAGATAAGAAAATTCTTGTCTACAAAAAGAAAAGACGCAAGGGATATCAAAGAAAGAATGGACATCGACAGTGGTACACAAATATAGAATTCCAAAAAATTAATACTACTTTAGATCAAAATCTATCTTCTAATAAAACAACAGACTCTTCATTAGAAGGGAATCAAGAAGAGGAATGAACTATGGCACATAAAAAAGGGCAAGGAAGTTCTCGTAATGGAAGAGATTCCAATCCTAGTTATCTTGGACTAAAAGTTGCTGATGGGCAGTCTATTCTGTCGGGAACGATTATTTTAAAACAACGAGGTACAAAATTTCATCCTGGCATGAATGTTAAACGAGCGAATGATGACTCTTTATTTGCAACTGCAAACGGAGTTGTCAAGTTTGCGCGGAAAGGACGAGATAAAAAACTTGTAAATGTTATTACAAAAAATTAAATAAAAACCCCTGAATATTCGGGGGTTTTTATTTACAAGGAGACTAAGTATGGCTCGAAAAAAAATTTCCCTCATCGGGGGTGGACAGATTGGAGGAAATCTAGCATTATTAGCATCCCAAAAAGAATTAGGTGACGTTGTTATTTTTGATATTCCAAAAGCAGAGGGCATGGTTAAAGGTAAAGCACTTGATTTAATGCAACTACGTCCTCATGATGGTTATGATTCAAATATTTCAGGGACATCTAATTGGGATGATTTAAAAGGAACTGATGTATTTATCATAACAGCAGGAATTCCAAGAAAACCAGGGATGAATCGCGAAGACCTTCTTGAAATAAACCTAGGTATTATGAAGGATGTTGCTAATAACATAAAAAAAAATTCTCCTAATGCTTTCGTAATTGTTATTTCAAATCCACTTGATGCTATGGTATATGCATTTTATAAAATTTCTGGATTTCCAAAAAATCAAGTTGTTGGAATGGCTGGAGCACTTGATAGTGCAAGATTTAGAACCTTCATTGCAATGGAGACAGGTTTTTCAGTCCAAGATGTTACTTGTATGGTTCTTGGAGGACATGGCGACACAATGGTCCCCATAACTCGACTCGCTACAGTAGGTGGTGTTCCTATAGTAGATCTTATTCCTCCTAAAAGGCTAAAAGAGATAGAAGATAGAACGCGTGTAGCAGGAGGAGAGATTGTTAAACTATTTGGAAATGGTTCTGCTTTTTATGCACCAGCTCAATCAGCAATAGAGATGGCGGAATCTTACCTTAGAGATAAAAAACGTGTTATACCATCTGCATCACTTTGTGAGGGTGAATTTGAAGTTAATGGTTACTTTATTGGTGTCCCTACCGTAATTGGGAGTGCTGGCGTCGAAAAGATTTTGGATTTTAAATTAACTAATGATGAGAAAAAAGAATTAGATAACACACTCCAAGCTGTAAAAAAAACCGTTTCTGAAACAGGACTTTAATCTCTCCATACAAGTTATATGTTTAAAATAGCTGATTTTTAATTTTTCCACTTTATTTTAAAACAGACTATTATACATAGTTAGTTTTTCATTTATCTTAAAAAAATATTATATCTCAGAGTCCTATTTTTTCATTACAACTTTTAGTCTTTTTTTACTTAGTAAATTATGAAATTAACAATGTATATATTTATTACAAATAGAATGATAGATAGGATTATAATTAACTGTTTTTTCATTTTTTCTATTATAAATGGATTAAATGCCCAGGTTAATGAAATAAAGAAAAATTCTACCACGAATATCAAACGAACCTATAGGTTCGACCAATTACCAAATAATGGACTATATACGATAGAATTAGAAAATATATCAGCTGACATAAAAATTATTGGAGAGAATGGACTCGGAGCAAAAATATTAATTTCACAACTATTTTTTGATATTCCTGAAAAAGATTTACAAGAAATCCATAAACTTGCTAAAACAATAGTCACTTATCTAGAAAATCAACAATTAATTCGAATTTCTGGACACCTAAATAATAATATTAATTCTATTCAACAAACCATAGAATTAAGGTTGCCAAATAATATTAACTTGAATTTTGACCTTTTAGGTGGGGATATTGAATTAAAAAATATTAATGGAGAATCAATAATAAAAACTGGTGGTGGAGATATTATTATTAATAATTATTATGGAAATATTGAAGCAAAGACTGATGGTGGTGATGTATCTATTAATATGCTTGATGGAATATTAAAATCTCATACCTTTGGTGGATATACAAAATTATCTAAATCAAAAGGTGAATTATCATTATCATCGATTGGCGGAGATATTGATATGTTTGAACTAATTGGAAATATAAATTGCCAATCTAGCGGAGGTTCAGTTAGTTTAATTAATATCAAAGGTAATCGAATTAACTGCCAATCATCAGGAGGATCAATAGAAGGAAATGATTTAAAAGGGAATATAACATTTTATAGTTCTGGAGAAAAAATTAACCTTTCTGAAATTGAAGGAAATATAGAGTTAGAATCATCTGGCGGTTTAATTAGAATAGAAAACTCTAAGGGGTCTGTAAAATGCAAAACTTCATCTGGAAATATTGAAATGTTTGATATTACAGGTAATATTGAAAGTCTAAACTCTTCAGGTGATATATTATTAGACTTTTTATATGACTCATCAATAGAAAATAATAGTATCTATATGGAAACACATTCAGGGAATATATCCATCAATATTCCAAAGGGATTACCTAGCAATATTGAAAGTACTATATATCAAACCACTTCTATAAAAAACCTAAATTCAGAAATTCCTTTAAATATAATTACTGCTGAAAATAAGGTGATTGGAACTAGGGTAATTGATAGTGGCACTATCCCAATAAAATTAAAAGTTCACCATGGAATAATAACCATCAAGGAAAGTTAATAATTATTATTGTTATCTATGTTTCTTTTCAAGCCAATAAACTTTGTTCTTTTTACTGCTGAATTTTTGAATATTTTTTTAAAATCTTCTTCAGTTAAGCTATCCCAATCTTTCTTTGTATAATTTATTATTTCTTCACGAGGATTAAACTTGTTAATCTCAGTTTTAATAGAAAATTTTTCATTCCACGGACACACTTCCTGACAAACATCACAACCATAAATCCAGCCATCTAAGTCTTGATTACTTTTAAAATCACCTCGATACTCTATTGTCATATAAGAAATACATTTACCAGCATCTATGGTATATTGATCTAAAGCTTGTGTAGGACAAGCATCAATACAGGCCATACAACTTCCACATAAATCTTCATTAAAAGATTGATCATATTCTAATTCTATATCTAAAAGAAGTTCACCAAGGAAAAGCCAACTTCCAAAATCTCTACTGATTAAATTTGTATGTTTTCCAATCCATCCTAACCCTGCTTTTTGTGCCCATACCTTATCCATAACAGGAGATGTATCAACGCAGACTACTCCTTTTACATCTGATAGTTCTTCCTTAATCCAGCCTAATAATTCATAAATACGTTCTTTTAAAACATTATGATAGTCATCGCCCCATGCATAATTAGAAAATTTATATTCAGAATCAAAATCAAACTGATCATTATCTGTGTAGTAGTTCATTCCAAATGATATAACAGACTTAGCCTCTGGAAAATAATTATGAATATTCCCTCTTTCATTTTTTCTTTTCATCATCCATTCCATGCTTGCATGCTTTCCTTGTAATAACCATGCTTCAAGATTCTTACTCTCTTTATTTGTTTCTACGGCTTTTGCAATACCTATTTTGTGAAAACCAAGGTCTTGCGCTTTATTTTTTATAGATTTTGATGAAATTTCCATAATTAAAATTAATCATATCTAATGACATTAGAACGATTTGAAAAAATTAAAAAAGTATTAGATAAACGTCAGCCAGACTTAGCTGTAATTATGGACAAATTACTTAAACCTCATAACCTTGCTGCAATAATATAATCATGTGATACAATTGGACTCGGGATCATCTATAGAATTCCCAATAATAAAAAAAATATTAATACAAAACTCAAGGCAGCTAGTGGAGCAAGTAATTGGGTAAATGTAAAGATAAAAAAAAGTATAGATTAAATATATGATAATTTAAAAAAGGTGGACAAACATTATTTATTGCCCATCAAAATCCAAAAGCTATCAATTTTAGAGATACTAATTATACTAAACCATCAACAATAATATTAGGATCAGAGTTAGATGGGATTTCAGAAAAGGCTTTTCAACTGGCTGATTACAAAATTATGATTCCAATGGGTGGAATGGTCAAGAGTTTAAATATCACTGTAGCTAATGCTATAATCCTTTTTGAAGTTCAAAGACAAAGGCAAGAGAAGGGATTATACAATGAGAGGCGGCTATCAAATAAGGAATACGAACGCTTGTTATTTGAGTCTTGTTATCCAAAAATTTACAAACAAAAGGAAGAGGATTATCCAAAATTAAATTTTGAGGGTCAAATTATTATTCCTAAATGAATCATGTGTTCAAATCTATTATCTATTGAATTTTGATAGCCAAAATATTGTTTACCGCTTTTATTATATTGAACAAGTTTTTTTCTTTCAAAACGCTCACTTGAAAGAGTATAGCCATAACATATACCCAATTTATTTGTTTTAAATAAACTCAGAAATAAATCGTATCCAATGAAGTTTTGTTCATTTTTTTCTAAAACAATCATCACCGACGAAGAAAACGGAAGTTTTGGAAAAAGACGATTTAAATCGAGAAAACCTAATAGGTTTACATCTATCTCATTATTATTGCTTCCAAGATAAGCAATTGTAGTGATTGATTTATAATTCAATCCAAAAAATATATCGTGCAACATTTCTCTATTATGAATATCCAAATAATTTGAATACCCACCTAGTATAAAAAAATCATTATTGATAATTTTAATTTTACCTATTGAATTATTTAATACACTGTTACTGTCTATCTGACTATTAAAAAAAGATTCAAAAAAATATTCATTTTTTGTTTTTAACTCAAAAATTCCATCAATTACAAAACCTGATGTTCCATAATTTGAAAAGATACCGAAATTTAAACCTGTTTTATTTTTCAATGGTAAATCATTAGAATATCTCTGACTAATACCAAATGAAAAAATAAAATTTGCAAAAATTATTATTTTTAAAAAATTAAAAATCATATTGATAATTAATTCCTTTGACTCAGAATTTTTTCTGCCCACAACAAACCGATAATGGTTTTTACATCTGTAATTTTACCATTCCATACCATATCAATGGCAATATTTAAATTAGTTGGCATTATTACTAAAAATTCATCTTCATCTAATTTAGATTTAGTTTTGGTTAAATCTTCAACTAAATAGATACTTATTTTTTCATTAGCAAATCCAATTGCAGGATGAATATCAGTTAAAAATTGAATTTTATTTGCTCGATATCCTATCTCTTCTTCAAGTTCTCTTTTTACGCACATCAGACCAGTCTCACCTTCGTCTATTTTCCCAGCAGGAAGCTCAATGACTTCTTGCTTTATAGCATATCGAAATTGTTTAATTAATCCAATTTTCCCATCCGGTAAAATTGGTATACAACATACTGCGCCAGGATGATTTATCCATTCTCTAGTGCTAATTGCTCCATTAGGTAAAATAACCTGATCTAGACGAACATCTAATAACCGACCTTGGAATATCGCTTTTGAATTTTTTGTTTTTTCTTCCAATTTCATCAGTGTTATCTAATTAAGCTATAAATAATTATCTAAAGTAATATTTATAATAAAATAATAGTAAGATAAAATGTTCCTTATATAAACCCTTGTTTTGGTTCTATTATTAGGATAATTTTGTTACTAAAATATTATTTTACGTCACACGAAACAGAGGTGTTATTATGACAAAAGGAATTACTTTGAAAATTATTATAGCTCTTAGCTTAGCATTTGGCATGGCCATTGCTCAAACGGAGCCGGATGCTATTGAAAAAGCTAGACAAGCTAAGGAAGCTGCTGACAAAGCTGCAGAAGAGGCTGCCGCCGCAACAGAAGCAGCAATCGAGGCTGCCGCTACAAAAGCTGCCAAAGAAGCACGAGAAGATGCAAAACGTAAAAAAGCAGAAGAAGAGGCTCGGAAAATTGCTGAAGCTCAAGCTGCAGAAGAAGCAGAATTAGATGCTGCTGCGTCGGCCGCTGCAGAGGAAGCAAAACGTAAAATGGCAGAAGAACTTGGTTTAGAATATGAAAGTTCTACTCCAGATAGTGCAGAATCAGACTCATTAGATTTAGAAGACACAGAATCTGATAGTAGCGAAATGGCTGAATCTGTGGAAGCAAAAGAAGCTTTAGGATATAATATAGGATTATCTGGAAGCTTTGGTTTTGTTCAAGGATCTTTTTTTGAAAATATACCCACGGGAGCTAGTATAGTTATATCAACACCTTGGGGATTTAATATCGGAGGAATGAGATTTGGATTAAGTGGGACAATCGGTGCATATCCTGCCAAGCATAATACCGGTGTTGAATTTACACCACTAGCATTTGGACTTGGTGGAAACCTAACCTTGGTTAATTTAGTTTTTGCTGAGGGTCACGTAGGTATGGTAGGTGACGCTGTAGGTGCACGTGGATTTGCTGGTATATCTTTAGAGTATCTTATGAAAAAAGGACTTAATCTTCCTGTGAACATACTTGTAGGTGGTGAAGGATTTTTTAGTACAAAATTAAAAGAAGGAGTTGGAGCAGAGGCACCCGAAGGAAGCGCATCTTACTGGGGTGGCCTTGCTGTAAGACTAGATTATAATTTTTAATAATGATATATGAATAAAAAAAGCGGCTTTTAGCCGCTTTTTTTTTTAATTCTATATGAAATACTCTCTTATTATTCCTGTATATAATGAAATTAACACTATCAATCGTCTATTACATGAACTAGAGTCATTAAAATTATATATAGATAATGAAATTATAATTATTGACGATGGAAGCAATGATGGAACTGGAATTGTTTTAGGTAATTATAAATTTATTAAGCTAGTCAAACTAGCTAACAATTCAGGAAAAGGGACTGCACTTCGAAAAGGATTAGAAATAGCATTATACGATAAAATTATTATTTTTGATGGAGATATGGAACTTTATCCAAAAGATATTTTAAAACTAATGATTTTAAACAAAGAAAAAAATATCAATTGTGTATTTGGTATAAGAAAGAAACATCTTTCATTACGATATCCATTTTGGAGCTTAGGAAATTATATTCTAACTGTTACTTTTAATATGATAAACAAATCTAACTTAAAAGATAGTCTTTGTTGTGCAAAATCATTCTATAAAGAATTTATTAATCATGAAAATCTTAATTCTAAAGGATTTGATATAGATATTGAAATAGCATCTTTGCTAATAGAAAATACAGATTCCATAAAAACTATTCCTTTGGAATATGATAGAAGAACTAAAAAGGAAGGAAAAAAATTACGTATTACTCATGGATGGCTTATCTTTAAACGTTTATCTAAAAAAATTTTAAAATAACATAGAAAAAGAATAGAATAGCCTACTGACTTCTAGCCCCTTTACGAACAATATTATTCACTGCTTTTAGAAAGTAAAATATATCTGTACTAAATCCATTATTGATTTTCATTTTTAAATATCTTCTTTCACTATCTATTATTGCATTAAAATTTTTTGGCATATCAGCATAATAAGGAGGAACTAATCCCGGTTTTAATTTTGTACGTAATATTTGTAAATCTTTAGGATATAATGAAAAATAATGTAAACTAAGAGCACGAACTCCAACAATAGATAAATCTCCAACTATCCAATTGTATAATTGAGGTAATTCATCAATCCACAACTTTCTTAATATTTTACCCCACCCAGTTATCCTAAAATCATTTTTGATTTTTCCTGAATCATCTAATTTGTGATCTTCAAAAATCTCTTTTTGAATAAACTCACTATAGGGATGCATTGTTCTTAATTTATAAACATAAATAATTTCTCCATCAAGACCCATACGTTTTAATTTAACTAATGGACCATATGATGGATTTACTTCTTGAGAAATTGATTTAATCGGCCTAGCAATAAAATATATTTTATGCTTAATTAATATTGAATCTTCAAGATGATATCCACAATAGCTAAGTCTACCATACACCTCAGCTTTGGATAATATTCTCCCTTTTCCCCTTGTAATGAAATCATATAAAGTACCAATAATAGGGATTTTTGGAAAAATACGATAAACAAGAAAATGGAATGGAGAGATTATTGTATAAAGAAATTTTGGCATCTTGTCTCTCAATCTTTTATAATCCTCTTCTAAAGGCGAGAATGATCCTACAAAAATACCACTAGAGTTAATTTTATTACGCATTGTTATAAATAACTGGTTAATCGCTAACATATTATTTACCAATTCCAGATTTATAATAACCTGTTGCGATTTATCTTTTAGTTGTTGAAAATTTTCCAATTTTTTTGTGTTAAGATATATAATACAATTATCGGGACATCTTGGATTATCGCAATTATATTTAGAATTAATAAACTTTATAAGTGCTTCATCAGTCAACTGACTTACTTGATGGATACATCTATTTATACCCTTATAATTAGGAATTCTATTATCGGAATGTTCATTATTATCACTTTGCATTAGTTGATTGGCAATAGGTATCGTTGAACTCAATACCGAATTTTTTTTAATAAATACAATCAAAAATATTATTGTCTCATTAAATGCAAATATTGTTATTGTACCAAATAATAATTGCCTACTAAAATAGTCTAACTGTAAGAAGTAATATATAAATGAGGAAAATAATAAAAGGAACAGATGTGATTTAATGATAGGACCAATTTTATAATATATATTTTGATTCTTCATCGCATAAAACTTTCTTGAACTGTACCCTGCTAGCCACCATAAACTTATTAAAAGTAAAGAAATTTGCTCTAACCAAGGATAGTATGTAATAGAACCTGTCTTTAAAAAAAGAGCACCTATAAAAGAACCAAATAAAATAGTAAAACTAAAATAAATTCTTCTATATTGGATTTTATTATCTATTTCTTTAGTGTCCTTTTTATCGGTCAATGAATTTTGGTAAAAATATCCAAAAACCCATCGGGCTAAAACGGAAAAAAGTGTGATTTGTAATAGGAATACCCGACTTATCGTTTGATAATTACCTAAGGCAATTACCAAGCTAAGTGAAAAAATTGTAAAAATGAATTGTAGGGTAGCAAGCTTAGTCCTCTCAAGAAAATTATAATTTATTGGTGTGAAATAAATTGAAAAAAGGGTATAAATAGATACATAAAATAGGAAAAAATAATTTTTATATAATAATCCAAATTCAAAATAACCTACTGAAAAATAAATCAGTATACTCAAAGAAATATTTATTATATGATATATCATGTAATAAATATCAAGGTATTGCTATATAAATAAATAGTTTTAATAAATTCATCTAATGAAATTTGTTTTGTAATGATGGATTTGCAAAATAAAGTTTGCTACTCGTTGGATAATTTTCATAGAACCAAACAAGAAAAGATGATACATCGATTGAATCGCTAATTAGTTTCTCTCTCCTTATTGTATAAAGGTCTTTTAAGTTTGAGATTGGGGAAAGTTCTTTTACCTTTTGGATAAATTGTTTTTCTTCGAATGTTCTAAAACAATATATAAGGCCATATTTGTTTTGTAATTCAAGCATTTGATCTATTTCGTGAAAATAGTCATCAAATTCCAGAGATGGAGTCCCTAAATATGCAGCTTCTGAAGTCATAGTCGTGCTGTCAGAGATAAATAACTTTGCATAATACATAAAGTGATTTACATGGGTCTTTTTAATTTTTATCTGATATTTTTTTAGATTTTCAGGTAATTCTCTTTCTGATGTAATAATAATTTTACCATGAGGTTTTAATATATCAATCAAATTATTTAATAATTTATTATCAATTCCTTTTTTACCAATATCGTGAGATGCCATAAACCCAGTACATCTTATCATAAAATATGAATTTTCTATTAAATCTTGCGAAAGCAAACTTTTATTTGGTTTAAAATGATTTGGATGCAAGTGCGCAACTGCCTTGTATCCATAATAATTTATTGTTTTTTTGTTGTATATACCAAGATCAGTTATGTAAGGTGCTATTACATTAGTTGCAGATTGATATAATATTGCACCCTGGGGAACCGCAGAGAGGACATCATCAGTCGGAAACAAGCACGGTACATTTCTTATAATTCCTATAAAGGTTAACAAATCACCAATAAACAAATCATACTTTTTCTTATTAGTGAATTTAAATAATCGGTAAAGAGTTGCAACAAAAAAGTAAGGAATACTTATAAAAACTTTTGAAAATTTTAATTTTCTACCCTCTGGAAAAAGGTTAGTATATTTCCATCCTTCTTCATTTACAAGCTCCTCAAGAATATCTTTTTGAGTAATTATAATATCAATATCATGACCTAATTTAATAAGTTTATTAATGTGGACTTTATGAAAATGAAATTTGGCTGGATGTACTAAGAAAAATAATATTTTTTTCTTTTTCACTATAAACCTTTTGTGATTAGTCTAACCTTTCAAACCTAATACCAAAATTAGAAAGATAATTAACAAATGATTCTAAAAGATTATTTGAGCCCAGTCTAGTTTTATCATCTAAATTTAAAATGGCCTTATGTTTAAAATTAAATTTTTCTTTGAAATCAATTATTAACAATGATTTATCACTTATATTTGGTTGCTTATTTGGGACTTTTGGAAAATAAATTATTTTAGTAGGTATTTTTTTTTCAGATTTAAAATTTAAGTGAAAATCTTCTCCCCTTAATTCTTTGAATATTTTTATTCCATCTTTCGTTAATATATCCATAAAGCGTTCTAATATTCGAATTATTATGATATGACGTTCTTGGCTAGATGGTTTTACTGGGTAATTTTCTTTAATTATTTTAGCAGGAGACCCTGCAATCAAAGTATTTGATGGAAAATTTTGATTCACTAATGAATTCGCTCCTATAACAACATTATTTCCAATTTTGACACCTGGCATAACAAAGACACGCCATGGTAACCATACCTTTTTACCTATTGTTATAGATTCAAATGAAACAGGGAAACCATCAAGTTGAGATAACCAAGACCCATGTGTAAAAAGTAAACAATGTCCTCCGATACCAGAATCATCACCAATTATTATTGGTTTTGTTGGATTAATAAAAGAATTAAGCATTATAGTTACTCTTTTACCAATGATAATACTCGATTCTGGCCATTTTATTCCACCGATAATTACTTTTTCATTTATTTTCGCATCATCTCCTATCTCAACATTATTAGTATCAATAAATGTTGCTGAACCTATTTTAACGTATCTACCAATTCGTAATCTTTTCGCTCTTATTACAGTACCAAAGGAAATTTTAGTATTGCTACCAATAATGACATCATCAGAAATAATAACAGATCCCAATCCAATTTTTACATTTTTATTAATTTTATATCCACGAACCTTATACAACAATACTTTTAAAAATGAAGGTAAAAATCCCATAATTAAAATTTGAACAATAGGTAACCGTGGTTTTTTTGGAATCATTTTATTTGTTATTTTACAAATATTATTCTTTTTATTTGATTTTTTATATTTTGGAATATAAGCTCCCAGACCCAAGGGAAAAACATCTTATGCCATCTTTGTGAATGAATATTGAGAAAAACCTTTCTTGGGAAAGAACCATCTTTAATGGAATAAATAATATCACTTGTATTATTATAATAATGATGGTTTCTCTGATTTACTTTATCTCTCACACTATATTTTAAAGCATTCCATGAACGTCCTGTATCAGTTAAATAAAAATTTTCGTTAAAATCAACATCTAGAAATGGCTCTCCTAATATTCCATAGTCTTTATAATCAAATTCTTTCCATATATCTTCATTGGCCCATTTTGTTATAGGGCTTCCGTGATATACTATAGTTTTGACATCATAATATTTACGAAAATATTCCAAATTAGTTTTAAAATATTTAATTGCTTTATCAACATTGCCATTTGCTATTGTAAGATCCTCATAATGATATCCTATTTCATGGCCCAATTCTACAATTTTTTTTATTATACTTGGATTATTACTACACTTTAATATTCTAAAATAATAAGTTGATTTTACACCAATTTTGTTTTCAAGCATTGCCATTTTAAGTGCATTTTGTGGAGATTTATCTATGTCATGTCTTAAAACTATATAATAATCTAATGGCTTTAATTTTAAATAATTTTCATATGTATATATAGTATAGCCTTTAGCAATAAAAGCATCTAAAAGCTCTCTATATATTTTTAATGTAAAATCTCTTCGCAAAGCTTCAGCCAACTTTATTAAAACTTGTTAATTAAAAAATTCATCATGCCAATATTTCAAGTTTATTGCTTTCCAAATAAAAGGAGGAACGTATTGGTTTTTATAATTATTTTCTAATGAAAAATTAAATTTTGAAAAATCAATAAATTGATTAATAAAAGAATCACTTAGTATATCATTTTTAATTATTCCAATAAAAAAGTCAGACTGCAGCCAAGTTTCAATTGGCGTAGAAAAACCTACTTTATCCATTCTATTTTTTATTTTATTGGGTAAAATACCATCCATGCTCTGTCTAAGTATATTCTTTGTAACTCCTTTATTTATAAAATTATTCAACTTACTAGCAAGAGTCCTCTCTACTAATCGATAATCCAAAAATGGAACTCGTGATTCTATAGAAAAATTCATTGAATTTCTATCATCCCATTTAAGCAAATGCTCAAGCTTATAATCCATATGGTCTAAAAGTGCATCATGGAAATTCTTAGATGAATAAATAGTACTAATTACGTTATTACTTTTTGAATACTCACTTAAAAAGTCCCTATTAAAATAATTGTTCTGCTTTATTCTCAATTTGAGTTTTAAATCATCAGGTAATAAAAAATAAATAAATGATTTTATTCCAGTCATTGATGATTGGTGATTAAAGTATGATATTATCTCAGCTGATAATTTTTTCAGGTTCCCTTTCATCAATAATTCTTTTAAATAAAAACCATAAAAATAATGGTATCCTCCTAGAATTTCATCAGCTCCCTGCCCATTTAATAACACGACAGATTTTCCTTTAGCTCTTTGCATAACTTTGTACTGCGCATAAGGAGAAGTATCTGGAATTGGTTCAGAAAAAGTTGATAAAAATTCTGTAAAATCTTTTGATAAAGAATCTTCATTAGGAAAGGCATAGTACATATTTTCTAAAATTTGATTATACTCATTTATAAAATTTGATTCATCACCAATTACATCTTTTCCATAGATAGCTGAAAATGTATTTAAATCTTTTTTCCCAAATTCTTTTAATAATATTGAGGTAATACTTGAAGAATCAAGCCCACCACTTAAACATACTCCGACTGGCACATCACTTCTTAACCTTAACTTAATTGATGAAATCAAGAGATCTTTAAACTCATCTGGATTTTTCAGAGGTTCTGCATTAGTTACATTATAATTTAAATTATACCATTTTTTTATAAATATTGAACGATTCCCATCTCCTGGTAACCAAGTTTTATCTAATTTAATATTAATATTATCTTTTGACCTATCAAAAGCTAGTAGATTATGTCCATGCTTCAACTTCTTGATTTTATTAAAAAAGGTTTCTTCATTATGGTCTGTTCTATTAAATAATAAATAATCAAAAATATTTTGATTATTTGGAGAAACTTGATTAAATATTTTCAGTGATTTCAGTGCATATACAACTGGTCTAATTTCTGATGAAAAAATTAAAAATTGATTGTTTATAAAATAATATAATGGTTTAATACCATAGCGATCTCTTGATAAAAAAAAAGAGTGTTCAATAGTGTCAAAAATTACAAATGCCCACATTCCATTAAATTTTTCTACACAGTTTTTTCCCCACTCAATATAGCTATATAGAATAACTTCAGTATCTGTTTTTGAATAAAAACTATATCCCAAATGAATCAATTCTTTTCTAATTTCTTCAAAATTGTATATTTCTCCATTGTATGAGATTAAGAACCTTTTTGATACATCAAACATGGGCTGATGACCATTTTTAGATAAATCTATAATACTTAATCGGACGTGACCAATGGAAACATTATTATTATTATATATTCCTTCATCATCAGGGCCTCTATGTTTAATTAGTTTCATCATTCCTTTCAAAATTGAAGTATCAAAGACAGAACCTTCAAAATTTATAATTCCACTAATTCCACACATTTTTAATATTCCTTAAAAAATTATATAATTTATCTTTCTGAATAGACACTACATAATTAGATAGTTCTACTGGGAATGGCCTATTCTTACTAATATATCTTGATTTGATATAACCAAAAAATTCAATCAAACTTCCAATAGCAATAGGTTCATGAAAAAAGTATCTTAATATTTTCAATATAAAATAAGGAAAAAAATATGGGACTCTTCCATTAAAAAGTCCGGTCCAATATCTTAGCATCCATTTACCACTCTTTTTCCCTTCTTTCTTAATGTGGTCAAAATAAATATCATATTTTTTGGTTTCCCATCCATATAGATGCGCTGCATAGTTATCCATTGTGTCCCAGCCTCTTGAAATATAC
>MDTB01199559.1_pt1 | contig 43312 bp, 44 predicted proteins | sample 811161 | NCBI WGS metagenome assembly MDTB01 (sample SAMN05326650, study PRJNA326480) | marine metagenome | isolation source: seawater | place: Mediterranean Sea | collected 2009 | reverse complement strand
TTCCCTCCATTTGTAAAAGTAGGTGTTACAGTTATATTCGCTGTGATTGGCTGCTCTGAATTATTGGTAGCTAAAAAATCTAAATTTCCAGTACCCTCTAGATGTCATAAATTAGTAATGAAAATTAACTACTATGGGGAACGAAAAAGAAGACAAACTAAAAGCCTTAAAATTAACACTTGACAAACTAGATAAAACATACGGAAAAGGCACCGTTATGAAAATGGGTGATAGCCCAAATGAAAATGTTGAGGCAATATCATCAGGATCTATTGGGCTTGACTTAGCTCTGGGCGTGGGCGGCTACCCCAAAGGAAGGGTTGTTGAAATTTATGGGCCTGAATCCTCTGGAAAAACCACACTAACATTACACGCCATTGCTGAATGTCAAAAAAAGGGCGGTATAGCTGCTTTCATTGATGCTGAACATGCCTTTGACAGATTCTATGCAGAAAAATTAGGTGTTGATATAGAAAATCTTATAATTTCCCAGCCTGATCATGGTGAACAAGCTTTAGAAATAGCTGATAACTTAATCCGCTCAGGGGCCATTGATATGGTTACTATTGACTCTGTTGCAGCTCTTACTCCAAAAAGTGAAATTGAAGGAGAGATGGGTGACTCTAAAATGGGATTACACGCAAGACTAATGTCTCAGGCATTAAGAAAACTTACAGGCTCTATAAGTAAAACTAATTGCACAGTAATGTTTATTAATCAATTAAGAGAAAAAATTGGAATCATGTTTGGAAATCCAGAAACAACTACTGGTGGAAATGCACTTAAGTTTTATGCTTCCATCAGAATTGATATCCGAAGATCAACTCAAATCAAAAGCAGCGATGGAGCAGTAATTGGAAATAAAACTAGAGTCAAAATTGTGAAAAACAAAGTTGCTCCCCCTTTCAAGTTAGCTGAATTTGATATTATGTATGGGGAAGGAATATCAAAAGTTGGAGAAATAATTGACCTTTGTGTTAATGCTGAAATTATTAATAAAAGTGGATCATGGTTTAGTTATGAAGGTACTAAATTAGGTCAAGGAAGAGATTCTGTAAAAGCTTTGCTAAAGGATAATCCAGAGCTTTGTGAAACATTAGAAAAAAAATTGAAGGAAGTATTCTAAGAGGCCTCTAAATCTGAAAGTATTATATCTCTTACTTTTTCGCTTAACACATTGACATCTTTTCTTGTCATATCCTCTGTAATTATTGGATCGTGAATTTTAACCCTCAATTGACCAGGGCTTCCCTTAGATCCAGCTAAAAGGCCACCATAACTCCATGGAAACCTTTTCTTATTGTCTAAAAATGTCATGGGAACGATGGATGTTTTATGATCAATTGCTATAGTAAATGCCCCATGTTTAAACGGTCCTAAGGTCACGTCCAGTGAGGGTACTGTGCCTTCTGGAAAAATCACTATACTAATCCCTTCCTTTAATTTTTTTTCTGTTTGTAGAAATACATTTTTTTTGCTTTCATTGCTAGAACGATCTACTAAAATCATAGTTTTTTTATAGATGTAACCAAAGAAGGGAATTTTTTCTAATTCTTTTTTTCCTATAAAAACTAAAGGATGGTTTCTAATCGAGGAGACCATTAACATGATATCTATCATGGAGACGTGATTAGCAACAAAAATATATGCTGATTTAGGAGATAAATTAATTTTACTTTCAACTTTTGGAAACATTCCCATTCCAAATAAAACTAAATCAGACCATAATACAGCAATTTTAGAAAAGCTTTTAAATAATTTTGGATTGAGCGCAACAAAAAAAAATGATGGAAATAAAATTAAAATTGTAAGAACTAATACTAATAAATAAAACCAGATATTATAAAACGTCCAAAAAATATATTTCAATGCTTTCACAAGTTTCAAAACTAATTAATTTATTTTAATAAAAGGTTTAACTTTGTTTCATGGGTAAAAAATTTAAGAGAATTCTTACAGGAGTTCAAAGTACAGGAGTTCCACATCTAGGAAATATCTTGGGAGCTATTATACCTGCTATTAATTTTTCAAAACAAAATAATATTGAAACCTATTTATTCATTGCAGATTTTCACTCTTTGACTCAAATTAAAAACTCTGAGGAATTAAAAAAAAATACATTATATACTGCTGCAGCTTGGTTAGCTTGTGGATTAAACCCTGACAAAACAGTATTCTATAAACAAAGTGATGTTCCACAAGTTTCTGAGCTAGCTTGGTATTTAAGCTGCTTTTTCCCATTTAAGAGGCTGTCATTGGCCCACAGCTTCAAAGACAAAAAAGACAGACTGGGTGATGTCAATGCTGGGTTATTTAACTATCCCATGCTTATGGCAGCGGACATACTGATGTATGATGCCAATATAGTTCCAGTAGGAAAAGATAACCTTCAGCACTTAGAAATTACAAGAAATATAGCTAACAGGTTTCATAATATTTTTGGGAATACCTTTACATTGCCTGTAGAGCATTTACAAAATGAGACAAAATTAGTTACCGGTACTGATGGGGCAAAAATGAGCAAGAGTAAGAACAACATAATTGATATTTTTGCAGAAGAAAAGGTGCTAAAGAAACAAATCATGTCAATAAAAACAGACTCTTCAGCAATTGAAGATTCCAAAGATTGGAAAAATTGTAACCTGTTTAAGATTTATAATCTACTAGCAAAAAAAGGTGAAGTTGAGTCTATGAAAAAAAAATATGAACTTGGGGGATATGGATATGGTCAAGCTAAAAATGAACTATATGATCTTTTAGTCAATAAATATAAAGTTGAGAGAGATAAGTTCCAGTATTATATTTCCCACGAAGATGAAGTTGAAAAAATATTAAAAGGTGGTGCAAAAAAAGCAAATGTAACTGCTAATAAAGTTTTAAACAGAGTACGTAAAAAACTAGGTTATTAAAATGAAGAGTTTAATATTTTTTATATATTGAAACATATTATTCTGATATGAAATTCAACAGTCACATTTATCCATTATTAAAAAAGCACAACTGTATTGTAATTCCAAATTTTGGATCTTTTGTTTGTAGAAATATTTCTGCAAAATTTAGTGAAAATTATTCAAAACTATTTCCACCAAATAAAGAAATTGTATTTAACAAAAATCTGAAAAAAAATGATGGCATTTTGATAAAAAATATTTCAGAGATAAGAAATCTTTCGTATTCGGAGTCAGAAAAAAAAATCAATTCATGGGTTGAGAAAATTAATAAGAAAATTAATAAGGGTAAAATTATATCATTTGAAAAAATTGGGTCATTAAAAAAAGTTAACAAGAATTTAATTTTTGAGCAAGACCCTCATAGTGTATACCTCAAAAGCTCATATGGGTTGTCTGCAGTTGATACTTTACAGATAAATAAAACAAAAATAATTAAGCCTTCGTTTAATAACACAGTTCTTAAATACGCTGCAATTTTAATTTTATTTGTTTCCTTTTCTGCAATTTCTATAAATTCTTATTTTGATTCTGTAAAAAATTTTAATGAAAATTCCTTCTTAGTTGCAAGTAAAGAAGTCAATAAAAAAATTCAAAGAGCAACTTTTAGTATTAGCCCTAGTGTTCCATTAGTAACTTTGCCTATTGAAAAAAAATATGGAAATTTCCATATTATTGCAGGATCATTTAGGTTTGAAGAGAACTCGTTGAAAATGATTAAGCTATTACAGAAAAAAGGTTATATTGAAGCAAGAAAAGTTGGTGTTAATAGATATGGACTAATTCAAATTGCTTACAATAGTTATGATTCTGTCGAACAGGCAAGAGCTGCCCTTGAGCTAGTAAGATACTCCCAAGATAAAAATGCTTGGCTTCTTATAAAAAATTAGGTTAGCCTGAAATGCCTGCAAAAAGAAAAACACCTAAAGACTCTTTAACCATTCTCACAGATACTGTCTTGCCTGGAGAAACAAATGCAATAAATAATTTATTTGGTGGAGAGCTTCTTGCAAGAATGGATAGGGCTGCTGCAATTTCAGCTAAAAGGCACTCAAAGCAGTTTGTTGTTACATCATCTGTTAATAACGTTTCTTTTGGAATGCCAATTCCACTTGGAAGCACAGTGACTATTGAAGCAAAAGTTTCAAGAGCATTTAATTCTTCAATGGAAGTATACATAGATGTTTGGATTGATAATGATGGAGAAAAAATTAAAGCAAATGAGGCGATCTATACGTTTGTTGCTGTAAATAAAAATGGACGTCCAATAAAAATTGATAAAATTTTTCCAGAAACCAAAATTGAGAAACAACGTTATGAAGCAGCCCTTAGAAGAAAGCAACTTAGCCTAGTTCTTGCAGGCAAATTAAGTGTTGATAAAGCTACTGAGCTAAAAGCTCTATTTTACTAACTACATTTTGTAAATCCAGCTACCCGGGTTTTGTGGTACTCCATCTTTAAAAATACTAAAACTTAAAAGTGTTTGTTTTGTGATTTTATCTGTTGCAATTCCACCAATTTTCTGTTTCAACTTAACCTTTTCTCCCTTTTTTACAAAAATTGCTTCTAAGTTTTTATACGCAGTGAAAAAACTACCATGCTGGATTAGAATTGTATATAAATTATTTTTTGATAAAATAACTGAATAAACATCACCCTCAAAGATTGATCTTGCATAAGAGTTTTTTGACGTTCTTATTCTTACTCCATTACTTTGAATAGTAGCTGTTTTTACAATAGGATGTGGTTGCTTTCCAAAACCAAGAACCACATACCCCTTCTCCACAGGCCACGGTAATTTTCCTTTATTATTATTAAAATTCTTTGAAATTAATTTTGACTCAGCAGTTAATTCAAACCCTTTTTCATTTCTTTTTGATTTTGCTAAGGCATCAGCAATAATCTTTTGAATCTTTTCGTCGATTTCTCTAGATAATTTTTGTTTAGAATTTATTTGTTGGGCAAAAATCTTTTGATTTTGATTTATACGATAAACTAATTGATTTAAATTTAAAAGCTCGGAATCCAATTCTTTCCTAATTAGTCTGTTTTCTTTTATTAAAAGCTCTTTACTCATTTTTTGTGAATCCAATAAAACAATTGTTTTATTAATTTCTGACTTTGTTAGATCTAATCTTGATAATATTTTAGATTGATAATTTGCATATTGTTTAAAATATTGAATGCGTTTAAATGCTTGGTAAAATGATGAGGAAGAAAAAATATATTTTATTTTATTTAAACTTGACTTGGTCTTGTAAGATTTGAGTATCATTTTAGAAAGTTCGTCCTTCAATGAAATTTCTCTGTCTCTTAATCTTTTAAACTCTATTTCATTTTGGTCAATATTTGAAACAATTAAATTCAGCTGATCATTCATGTTTTCTATAAGCTTCTCTTGCAAACTAGTCTTATATTTTACATCTTCTACATTTGACAGAATAAGTATTTTTTCTTTTTTAGAGTTAGATAGCTTATTTTGAATATTTGAAATATCGATCAATAACTCTTTTTTTTGTTTTTCTAAATCTGATGTATTTTGTGCAACTCCTTCATAACAAAATGTAAAAACAATTATTAAAATAGTACTTACATATTTCATTACTGCAAGATAGCTTTATAGTTATTTGGGATTTTAAAAGGCATATTGATTTTTTCTACTAAACTTAGAGACCTAAATTCAATTTTGAGTAGTATTTCTCCATTCTTAAATAGTCTAATTTGTTCTGGAAATTGACTTCCATTTATTATGTTAAAAGAATCATAGGTAAGAAAAATTTTATTAGTACCATCGTAAAAGATATAGCTTAGGACATTGAAATTGTATGGGCTTAATGTAACTAAAACCTCAGAACTTTTATTTAAAACGTCTGTAGAGGTTTTAAAAGAATAGCCATATTCCGATTCTCCTTTAAAATCCTTGAAGCTGATACCTGGTAAAATCTCTCCCAATATCAGTCTTTGCAATGTTTTAAAATCAACATCTAAACCTACTTCTCGATTGAAATAACTAAAATCAGAAATTAAATATTTTTTTTCTAATTTATTATAAAATTTAATAGAGTCGTTATCTATTAGAAAACGAACAGCACCCAATGCAGCATTTGCCCAGAGTTGTTCATCTTTTGAAATTCTGATATTTAGATTATTAGATTTGTCTTTCCCTTTATTATTAATAGTAACCTTTGCCTTGGTCTGTAAGTTTTTAAAATTCTTTTTAGTTTTATTTGCATTTCGCAGTACTTTCTTAGCAGAATATTTTTTTATTCCTTCCGGCAACACATTCTTTTTTAAAGAGCATGAGCAGATAAATAATAAAATAAATAGTAAAATAAAATTTTTCATTATTCTTCTATATTCCTGTGCTTCCAAAGCCACTTTCTCCTCTAACAGATTTGTCAAGGCTTGTTTTTGGATTCCATGAAATAACTTCATGTTTAGCGACAACCATTTGTGCAATTCTATCACCTGAGCAAATTTCAAAATCTTGTGATGATAGGTTAACTAATACAACTGCAATTTCTCCTCTATAATCAGCATCTATAGTGCCTGGAGAGTTCAAAACTGTAATTCCCTTTGTTAGAGCCAAACCACTTCTTGGTCTAATTTGTGCTTCATAACCCTTCTTCAATGATATGAATAAGCCCGTTTTTATTGCTTTCCTTTCTAAGGGCTTGATAATAATGGGCTCTATCAAAAATGCTTTAATATCCATACCGGCAGATTCTACGGTTTCATACTTGGGTAGGTCATTATTTGATTTGTTAACGATATCGATAATCATCTTAAAATTGTAAAAAAATTATAAATTCTTTTTTTCTCAAGTATAAAAATTATGAGATTCATTGTTAAAACACATAAAACACCTATTATTAGATTATCTCTGAAGCCATAAAATGATACTAAAGATAACGATACAGAAATTATAAAATAAAATATAATTTTACCCACATTATAAGGGATTGGATAATATTTTTTTCCTATAAAATAAGACAAAATCATCATTGAAAAATATGCCACTAAAGTAGCAATAGCTGAACCAAAAAATCCATACCTTGGGATCATTAAAAAATTAATTAGTAATGTTAAAAACGCTCCAAATAAAGAAATATAAGCAGCAAATTTGGTTTTATCAGTTACCTTATACCAAACAGACAGATTTTGATAAATTCCTAAACAAAGATTTGCAATTAAAATAATTGGAACAATATACATTGCCTTCCAATATTCTTCATCTCCAATAAACATTACTTTGAGCAAGTCTAATGAAACAACTATCAAAACTAAAATTGATGACCCAATAATAACAAATGTTTCTAAAACTAAAGCATATTTTTTCTGTGGATTTTTTTTATCAGCCTCACTGAAGAAAAATGGCTCAATTGCAAGCTTATAAGCGGTTGAAAATAACATCATAAAAATAGCTAATTTATAGCACGCCGAATACATTCCGATTTGAGTTTTAGCAATGGACTCAGGAAGTAAAAAATCTAATAATATTTTATCAAAGGTTTCATTAACTGTAAATGCTAGGCCAGAGATAAAGATGGGAAAAGCATAAAACAACATTCTCTTCAAAAGACTAATGTTTGCTCGGTACTGTATATTAAAGTAAAATGGAATTAGTAAAAGCAGTGATGCTACACTTGCAAAAAGATTTGCAATAAATATGTAAGCAATCTCATAATTATCTATATAAATCTTTTTAAAAATTGGGCTGTTTATTGCCAAGTCCTTTAAAAAAATTAACAGGAAAATATTTAGAAAAAAGTAAACACATATATTTGTTATTTTGACTACAGAGTATTTTACTGCTCTTTGTTTTAGTCTCAAATATGCCAAAGGAATTACGGTCAAAACATCAACTACTAGAATCCATACGACAATACTTAAATATTTTACATCAATTTGTAAAAACTCGGAAATATTTAATTTAAATATGCTAAAAAAACACATAAAAATAATTGAGGTAAAAACAATTGAAATAGCTGATGTACTCAAGACATCTTCCTTATTCTTTTCAGAATTGTAAAACCTAAAGAAAGAGGTTTCCATTCCGTAAGAAAGAACAACATTAAATAAAATTATATAAGAGAATATTAAGGACAATGTGCCGAACTCAGCAACTTCACTAATAACACTTTTATCAGTGTGAATTCGTACAAGAATAACACTTATTAATCTAGGAAATACTGTAGCGACTCCATATATAAATGTCTGCTTAAATAATTCAATGAATTTTCGCAAGCCTGTGAATTTAGGTTTAAAAATAAACTAATAAAGTTTGGAAAACAAGGGGGCTAATAATCAACTAGCTATTTAAAGCTTCAGCGCCTCCAACAATTTCTAATATTTCATTGGTTATAGCCGCTTGTCTAGCTTTGTTATATGTAAGTTTTAACTGATCTCTAAGTTCGGTGGCATTATCTGTAGCTTTGTGCATAGCAGTCATTCTAGCTCCATGCTCAGAAGCATAAGAATCCCTAACAGATTTAAATAATTGTGTTTTAAGAGATTTGGGAATAAGTTCTAAAATAATCTCAACTTGAGATGGCTCAAAGATATAATCAGCCGACTCTTGTTGATTATTTTCAGTAATAGAATTTTCAATTGGGAGATATTGTTCCTGCATTATAATTTGAGTAGCAGCATTTTTAAACTTATTATACACAATCTGTATGCTATCAAACTCTTTATCAACAAACTTTTTCATTAATGCTTCAGCAATTAAGGAAATGTTTTCAAAGGAGAAGTCATCAAATATATCATTATTTGAATCTATTACATTGTATTTTTTTGATAAAATATCTGCACCCTTTTTACCTATGCAAAAAAAACTAGTATTTCCATCTGAGTTATCGGCTAAATCAAAGCATTTTTTGATTACATTAGAATTAAATGCTCCGCATAAGCCTCTGTTTGAGGTGATACAAACCACTAATAAGTTCTCTACTTTTCTGGGTTTTAAATAGATATTTTCAAAATCAATGGATGAAGATAAGTCAACTAACATTTGAGTAAGCTTGTTTGAATAGGGTCTCATTGCTGTTATTGCGTCTTGAGCTTTTTTTAGTTTCGCTGCAGAAACCATTTTCATGGCACTAGTTATCTGCATCGTAGACGATACTGATCCTATTCTATTCCTTATTTCTTTTAAATTTGGCATTTGCTAAAATTTTCCTACTAATTCAGCACAAACTTTTTCTAAAGTTTTAACTATATCATCCGTAAGTTTTCCTTGTTTGATAGTTGATAAAACTTTTGGATGTTTTTGGTTTAAAACTCGGATATATTCTGATTCAAAGTCCTTAATTCTTTCCACGGGGATATCTCTCAATAAGTTTTTTGATCCTACATATATAATCGCAACTTGATCTTCAACTTTGAAAGGATCGTTTTGAGCTTGCTTCAATATTTCAACATTTCTTTTACCCTTTTCTATTACATTTAGCGTTGCTGCATCTAAGTCAGACCCAAACTTTGCAAATGCTTCTAATTCTCTAAACTGAGCCTGATCTAATTTTAAAGTTCCTGAAACTTTCTTCATGGATTTTATTTGGGCTGATCCTCCAACCCTAGATACAGAAATTCCAACATTAATGGCTGGTCGAACCCCAGAATTAAATAAGTCTGATTCTAAAAATATTTGTCCATCTGTAATTGATATAACATTGGTTGGTATATACGCAGAAACGTCTCCAGCTTGAGTTTCAATAATTGGAAGTGCAGTCAAGGACCCTCCTCCTTTTACAATTGATTTTAATGATTCTGGAAGATCATTCATTTCTTTAGCAATGTCATCATCATTAATTACTTTAGCTGCTCTTTCTAGAAGCCTTGAGTGAAGGTAAAAAACATCTCCAGGATAAGCTTCCCTTCCAGGGGGGCGTCTTAACAGCAAAGATACTTCTCTATATGCAACTGCCTGTTTTGATAGGTCATCATAAATTATTAAAGCTGGTCTGCCTGTATCTCTGAAATATTCTCCAATAGATGCTCCAGTAAAAGGGGCATATACTTGCATTGCAGCAGGATCAGATGCATTTGCGGCAACAATTGTAGTATAAGCTAAGGCTCCTTTATCTTCTAAAACTTTTGCTATTCCTGCAACAGTAGAAGCTTTTTGTCCGACAGCTACATAAATACAATAAACAGGCTCTCCTGCATCATAAAATTCTTTCTGATTTAAAATTGTATCAATACAAACAGTTGTTTTCCCTGTCTGACGATCTCCAATTACAAGCTCTCTTTGACCTCTACCAATTGGTATCATAGCATCAACTGACTTAATACCAGTTTGTAAGGGCTCATTAACTGGTTGTCTAAAGATTACTCCTGGTGCTTTTCTCTCCAGAGGCATTTTATATAAATCCCCTTTCAATTCCCCTTTACCGTCTATAGGGTTTCCAAGAGTGTCAACTACTCTTCCCACAATACCTTCGCCTACTTTTACTGAGGCAATTGTCGATGTTCTTTTAACAGTGTCACCTTCCTTAATTTCGGTGGATGATCCAAGAAGTACAATACCAACATTATCCTCTTCCAAATTCAATACAATTCCTTGTGTCCCATTGGAAAACTCAAGAAGCTCACCATACTGAGCATTCGAGAGCCCATATGCCCTTGCGATACCATCACCAACAGTTAAGACACTTCCTATTTCATTTAAAGATGAGGAGGAATCAAAATCTTTAAGTTGTTTTTTTAATATTGCTGAAATCTCAGCTGGATTCACTTCGGACATAATTTTCTAATTTATAAGTTCTGTTTTTAAATTTTTTAAGTTCTGTTTAATACTGGCATTATATTCCTTACCATCATATCTAATTATGAATCCCCCAATAATACTTGAATCTATAAGGTTTGTCAAGGTGATTGATTTTGCTGCAGGAATTTTTATCTGAGACAAAATCTTGTTCTCCAGGTCTTTATCAATTGGGGAAGCAGTAATAAGAATTGCCTCTTTAATGTTATTGTTTTTATTATATAACTGTATAAAACTACTTGCAATATCGCTTATAATTGCAACCCTCTTATTATGGATCAAAAGATCTAAAAGTTTTTCAGTTATTGGGTTATTTTTCTCTAATAAATATAAAATTGCTTTTTTCTTATCAAAATTATCTATAGTAGAATTTGATAATAAATTTTTGAAATCAGATGAATCACAATTCAGCTTATTAATTCTAATCATATCATTAAAAATCTCTTTGATAAAATTTTCCTCATCTGCAATTTCATATATTGCTTTGGCGTATCTAATAGCAGCTCTTGATTGCATTAATTAAGTTTTGTGTTTTCAAGAATTTCTTGAATATTTTCTTGCTGTTTTTCTTTATTATCAAGCTCTTTAGATAAAAGTTTTTCGACAATATTTAAAGACAAATCAACTACGGTATTATTAAGCTCTTTCATAGCAGCTGATTTTTCATTTTCGATAGCAGTTTTTGCAGATTCAATAAGCTTATTCGCCTTTTCCATTGCTTCATTTTCAGCATCAGCAATAATTTTAGATCTGATTTCTCTTGCTTCCTTAAGTAATGATTCTCTTTGTAGCTTTGCTTCACTTAGAATTTTTTCATTATCAGCCTTTAAGCTTGCCATCTCTTCTTTGGCTATTTCAGCGGCAGAAAGTGCATCTTTGATTGATTTCTCTCTTTCATTAACAGCTCCTAAAATTGGCTTCCAAGCAAATTTTGCAAGAATAAAATACAATATAGCAAACGAAACTGTTGTCCAAAAAATAAGACCAATATCTGGGGTAACTAAATCCATACTAATAAATTTATGTGATTACTAAATCTACTTAATCAGTGATACAACAACAGCAAATAAAGCAACTGCCTCTACGAAAGCAATCAATACAATTGCAGAGCCTTGCAGCTTTCCTTGCATCTCTGGCTGCCTTGCCATGGCCTCCATGGCTGAACCACCAATTTGACCAATACCAATCCCAGCTCCAATCGCGGCTAAACCAGCTCCAATCGCAGCAAAAGCTCCATAATCAACCAATGTTTCTTGTAAAAAAATAATTAAACTCATCTTTATAAAATTTAAAATTAATGTTCATGTTCATGTTCTTCTATTGCACTACCAATGTATAGGGCAGACAACATTGTAAAAATATATGCCTGAATGGCAACAACTAAAACCTCAATAAGACTGATAAAAACAGAAAAGAAAAGTGAAGCAGGAGCTAACCACAAACTTTTAAATATAAATATCAGAGATATTAAGCTTAATATTATAATATGTCCCGCTGAAATGTTTGCAAATAATCTTATCATCAAAGAGATAGGCTTTATAAAAATCCCCAAAAATTCAATTGGGGCTAAAAATAATTTCATAGGGACGGGAATGCCTGGCATCCAAAAAATATGTTTCCAATAATTTTTGTTTGCAACTAATGTTGTAATTATAAACGTTATTGCTGCCAACACAAAAGTAAAAGCAATATTACCGCTTAGATTTGCGCTAAAAGGGAAAAAAGGAATGAGTCCCATCACATTATTTATCCATATAAAGAAAAATAAAGTTAAGAGAAATGGCATGTATTTATGATAATTCTTTTTTCCGATCATAGGCAATGCAACTTCATCCTTGATAAACATAATCAGTGGTTCGGTAAATTTCCCCAACCCAATTGGTTCTCCTTTTCTTGAGTTTGAATAGGTTTTAGCAGTAGTAACAAAAATTAGCACTAAAATAATCATAGAAATAAACATAGAGAAAACCATCTTAGTTATTGAAAAATCCATAGGCTTTGTATTGATTACATTTCCGCTTTCATCATAAGAAATAAATTTTTTGTGTCCGTTGTTATTGGCGTAAAATATTTTTTCATGGTACTTTACAAAATCCTGTCCTTTTCTATTTACAATAACACTTCCAGAATTGTCATGCTCAAAAGCAGATGAAAGAAAAGTAACCAAGCCATTTTCAGTCCACAAGATTACAGGTAGAGGGAAAGAGACTGCATGGCCATTGACATCCATAATGTGAAACTCATGTGCGTCTTTGATATGATGCATTATCATTTCATTGACATCAAACTCTTCAGAATTTCTTTCTGAACCAGCAAAAACAATTGGAATATTAACAAAAAAAAGTATGAAAAAACCAAAATATAATGTTTTGTTAAATTGGGTAAGCATTTTTGCCAAAAATGTTATGTTAATATGGTTGCAAATGTAATACTTAATAGTATATTTTAAACAAAAAAAATAAGAACTTTTAAAGATTATTTAACCATTTTTTTAGTAATAACACCTCAACCACCAAAAAGAAAAAATAAACTGGGAAAAAATTATATACAAAATTCGTAGCTTCAAAGCCATTATAATTTATCATTAAGATAAAATATATTACAACAAAAAGCATCTTAATTAAAGTTAAAGAAATAAAAACAACAATAGGCCTAAAATACTTTTGATTGATATTTATTCTAAATAAAGTAAGGAATATCAATAGTGAAAAAAAATTAAAAAAATGAATTGATAATATTGGTACAGCAACATGCGAGAAATAGTTGTCATGTGTAAACTTATGAAACAAATATAAAATCAAAGAGATAATTAGCAGTAATGAAAGGTTTCCAATTGTAGCTAAAATTTTAATCATTTCTAGAAACTTGAGTGTAGATGTGATAAATAGAAATGATAATGGAAAGAAAAGAAAAGAGTAAAGTAAAAAAGGAAAAAGAGTTGGGGTAAACTTGATCCAATTTAATTCCCAAAAAAACTCCACCACCAATTATGATTAGCATTTGTAATGCTAGCTGGCTATAAATTATAATATTATGCTGTTTTTTCTTTTTCAGAGCTCTCGATTTCTTCTTTTAAACTTAGCTCTTTAACCCCATTTTCCATGCTACAAGTTGCATTAAATGTTGCTCCTGGCTCTACTGAAAGTTTCGAAATAATTACTTCTCCTTCAATATAAGCTGATGATCTAAGCACAAGAGTTCCATTAAGTTTTAATTTTCCCGTGAAGCCACCTTCAAAATCTGCGTTTTCAGCATCTATGCTACCATCAATCATTCCTGTTTTTCCAACAACAATTTTTCCCGATGTTTTTAAGCCTCCATTAATTGTGCCCTCTACCCTAAAGTCACCTTCACTTATTATATCTCCATTTATAGTTGTGCCTTGTGTAATCATGTTTTGTTGATTGTTGCTCATAAAGAATTTTTTAATTTATATTCATCTAAATTTTTATGTATTTGAATGGTTTTATAATTTGTGGAAGAACTAATAAATGATGGCTCAATTATATCATCAAAAAGTTCCGCAATATTTTCTGATAGCCCCACTCCTCCTTCATAGCTTGTAATACCATGAATTACAACAAATGTAGTAATATTATTATAATAATCTTTAGACACCTTTAAATCAAGAACTTGAATACCTTTTACATATTGATTTATTTTTAAAATTTTTTCTTGAATTATTTCATCTGCTGTGTCTAAAAACTCGAACACTAGTTTAAAGTTATTTCCCTTGTCAATTTTTATAAAACTTTTATCCTCAACAAGTGGCAAAATATCATTAATTATAATTTCTGCATTCTTGCCCTCCTTTGTTGCGGAATGGTTTAGCTTTATATCTTCCAGGGCTTTTTGATATTGGTCATACCCATATATCTTAGCAATACATTGAGCTCTTAGGAGTTCAATCTTTGGCAGTAAAACATCCCCATCAAGCTCTTTGACTAATCTCTCACAAATCACTAAGGACTCCTCAAATTTTTGATCCAAATAAATATCATAGGCTTTTTGGTATTCATCATAAGAGTTTAAAAGCTTGTTTAAATTATAATCTGGGTCTAATAAAATTGCAGCATATTTTGATTCAGGGTAATTTTGAATAATTTGATTTTTAAGATTTTCAGCTGCATTTAATGAGTCTAGTTTAACTAGATTTTTATATATGAAAAATTTCGTTGGAGGGGTCAGTTTTTTGTCGGAGTTAAAAGTTAACAAATCATAAAAAATTACATTGGATAATTCTGGTTCTTCAAACTGGTCTTTGTAAATTGAACCCAATTTATAATAAACTTCTTCTCTTGATTTTTTAATACTATCAATCTGCTTTAGCTCTTTTGGAATCGTTTCTAAAATTGCTTTTACTCGATCCTCAATACTACCTTTAGTAATGCTTGATTCTAAAATTTTTTCTTTAACTGATTTTTCCTCTTCTTCAATAGACCATCTCCAATTATCTTTAAGTTTTCTATTTCCCCAATAGTTGCTAAAGTTGGTCTTCCCATATGCAACTGTATTGGGGTTGTAAAAATAGAATACTGTGGTTTCTTTTATTGGTTTAAAATCAAAGCTGTTTTCTGACCCAAAATCTTGATTAACTATTTGCTGTTTTTCTGAATCCAGTTTAGTTAAATAATTTTCAAAAAATTTATACTGCTCTTCATAATTCATTGAAAGTAACGCGACTAGACTATCTGATTGATGTTTTGCTCCTTCATAAAATATCAAGTCATTTAAACTTTCTCTTCTTCTCTTAATTGTTCTCAGCTCTTTAGTTTTTTGATCTAACTTAGTAAGTGTACTGTCATAATACAACCCTGCCTCAAAATAATTCTTGTTATTAAAATTTATCTCAGCTAAATTCAAGTAATTTCTAGAAATTAAATAATTATCACTAGAGTTCGCCTCTAATGATTTATTGAAAAAAATAATACTTTTTAACTCATACTCCTTTTGTTCTTTAGCCTTGTACTCCTTCAAATGCAGTTTTGCCAGCTGAAAATTTATAATGTCTAGGAATTTGTTATTCTCATAATCATTGGCAAGATTAATTAGCTCCATCACAGAAAGATTAAGAGAATCTGCAACATTTGATTTATTTAAATATGACTGAATATAAAACTCTCTTGGGATTTTTCTTTTAAAATCAATTACTTCTAAATACAATTTAAAAGCTGTGTCTTTAATTTGTTTTCTTTCGTATAGCTGTGATAATAAAAACTTATTTCTATATATTTTTTCTGGCTTGAAGCCTATTTTTAAGGATTCTTTTAAATAAGCAACTGCATCATCCAATTCTTGCATATTAATTGCAGCCTGGGCCAAGAGGCTATAAATATCATATTTGTTTTCATCGGTCATACTATTCTGCTCTAGAAGATCTATTAAGTTTGACTGTGCAAATTCATTTTGATTTAGTTTTATATTAATTTTCTCTTTCCAAATTTTAACCTCATTTACTAATTCGCTTTTGGGATACTTGAATAAAATATAGTTAAATGCTTCTAGCGAAGGGATATATCTTCCATCATAATATCTTGACTTTCCTAGTAATAAATATGCCTCATCCATAATAGGGTTTCGCTCTTCACCCATTATGTTCATAGAATGTTTCTGTATTGCCAATGTTGCTTTCTCTTCAGCATCAGCGAATATTGATTGCTCATTTTCTTTTTGATTAATTTTCTTTATATCAAATTTTTCAATTGGAATTAATTCCCAGAAATTCTCTGTCAGCTCAGAATTGGCCCGATCAATTCCTTGAGTGAAAAGATTATTTCCATTGAACAAGTAATTATACTTGGTAGTTGTTGAATGAAACTTTTTATTTAAGAATTTGTCTTTTTTCCTTGAGCATGAACCTAAAATTAAAAGAATGAAAAATATATATATAAAATTACTCTTCACGGACTTTAAATAAATTTATTTTAAATAATAAAACCGATTCATTTAGAACATATTGTATCCAAATAGTTTTTTTACAATAATCGGTACAATGAAATTAGTTAAATTAGCCTAAAATATATGTTTTGAGTTCAATAAAAATAACATTTATAGTTGATGGTGTGAAAACTACCGTGCTAGGCGATAAAAACAAAACTGTTTTAGATACTGCAATTGAAAATGATATAGATGCTCCATATTCTTGTAAAGGCGGGGCGTGCGCGACTTGCATTGCTAAACTAAAATCTGGCAGCGTAGAATTGGAGCAAAATTATATTTTAACCGACAGTGAAATTGATGGGGGTATGATTTTAACCTGTCAAGGTTTTCCAACCTCAAATGAACTTACTGTAGATGTTGATGATATTTAAGGCTCTGCTGGATTCTTTTAGCTATTTTCTAAGTTTACTTAATTCATAAGAATTATTGCTTATAAATAATAAATTACAAAAATTATAAGTATTAATACTATTTCAAAAATTAACTTGCGCCTCAATTTTGAAATAATATTTGAAAAACTTATTAGAAATGGGAAAAATAAAAAAATAAGGAGGTCTTTTGAAATCAATACAAGCGCCAAAGAATTTAAAAAATATATAATCATAAACAAATTGTACATTTTTGTTTTTAAATTACTACTAAAACTCTTAAATATATAGTAAACAAATAATGCTGATACAATCAATAATATTAAAATTAACCGGCTATCAGGATTAGGAATTTGAAGTTCAGAAAAGATTGAAAAATTTGTATGCAATTGATTCTCTAACAAAAATTTATTAGTAAATAAGAAAATTAATACTGCTGTTAGAATTCCTGTTAAAACTTTTACCAAAGTCTTAACATTCAATTTGAAAAAAAGAAAAATTCCAAATAGGATTGTTGGTGTAAATAAAATTGAATAATAGGATGTAATAACTGATATTGCAAACCAAAATCCGATATCAAATAGTTTAGCATTTGCCCTCTTATCAGAGGCGAGTAAATATACTTTTCTTAAAGTAAACAACAAAAAAAAACTAGACAAGAATACTGAGGCTTTAATTTGGTTTCCTATTAAGAGAAAGGTAAAGCAAATTAAAGCTAAAGATGAATAATTATTATTTGTATAATATAGGTTTTTTGAAATTATTAATACACAAACTAAAAAAGTAATAAAATAAATCAGAAAAGAGGAAAAGAATAATATATCTAACTCGGCATTTGGATTAAAAAAAAGGATAGTAAATGATGCTAAGAATGCAAAAGAAATCTGGGCTAGTTTCGTTGATTTAAGAAAGGAAAAAATCATTTAAAGATTGTATATTAGCAAAATATAAATTTAAAGTAAAATGAAAGAGTTTTTTTATGCAATCGAAAATCTTTTTGTAAACTACTTTTTTATCCCTTTTGACGCTTTAAGAGAGATAGCTGGTCACAACTGGTGGCTATCAAATATAATGGCATGGGTATTTACTGCAATTGGGATTTGCGCATTCACTTATTGGATGATTCAACTTAAAAAATTTGATGACAACAATGAGGAAGATATGAGCATTACTGCGCATGATTATCTATAAATCAAATCCTATATCTTTCCTGTAATATTGGTTTTTAAATCCAATCTTTTTAATGGAGCTATATGAGGTTTCTAGTGCTTTGTTAACATCTTCACCAAATGAAGTAACGGCAAGAACTCTGCCTCCACTAGTTTTTAACAAGCCTTTCTTTTTTAAAACTCCTGCATGATAAACCTTGGATTCTTTTACTTTATCCAATCCTTTTATCTCCTTATTTTTTTCATAGGTTCCGGGGTAACCACCTGAAACCATTACAACGGTTGCTGCATTGTTTTTATTAATTTTTAAATCAAAATCACTCAGGCAGCCTGTATGAACAGAATTTAAAAGTTCTAAAAAGTCTGAATTAATTCTTGGCAAAACAACTTGGGTCTCAGGGTCCCCCATTCTGACATTATACTCGATTACATAAGGATCTTCACCAACAAGAATTAAACCAAAAAATACAAAGCCAGTGTAGTCTAACTTGTCTAACTCAAAGCCTTTAATTGTTGGGTAAATTATTCTCTTTTCTATTTTGTTTTTAATTTTGTCATTAAGGAACGAAGGTGGCGATATTGCTCCCATTCCCCCTGTGTTCAGTCCGGTATCTCCTTCTCCAATTCTTTTATAATCTTTTGCACTAGGCAATATTTTATAATTTTTTCCATCCGTTAAAACAAAGCAGCTTAATTCAATGCCTTCTAAAAACTCTTCGATTACAACTGACGAGCTTGCAACTCCAAATTTAGAGTTAACCAGCATTTGATATAGCTCATCCTTTGCTTGATTAGCATTGTCCATTATTAAAACTCCTTTGCCAGCTGCAAGACCATCAGCTTTTAAAACATATGGTGGCGCATTATTTTCTATGTATTCACATGCCTCCTTAAACTTACTAGATGTAAATGTTTTGTGTTTAGCGGTTGGAATATTGTGTCGATTAAGAAAGTTTTTTGCAAAATCTTTACTTCCTTCTAACTGTGCAGCCTTTTGTTTTGGTCCAATCACCTTAACTCCTTTCAAAATTGTGTCAGAAATAATAAAATCATGTATTCCTCTAACCAAAGGTTCCTCAGGTCCAACAACAACTAATTCTATATTATGCTTTGTTATAGCCTCCTTGATTAAATCAAAGTCTAAGGGAGAAATATCCAGATTTTCTGCTAGTAAACTTGTTCCAGAATTACCAGGAGCAACAAAAAGCTTATCGCAATTATTACTTTTAGAAATCAGCTCTGCAAAGCAATGCTCTCTGCCTCCAGAACCCAAAATGAGTACATTCATTTCAATATGCCTTTTTTTGTCCTGTTAAAAAATTTACTGAAGTTAGAAATATAATATTTAAATCCAACAATATGGTCCAATTCTCTAAATAATAAATATCATATTTAACCCTGTTTTTAATGTCTGTTTCAGTCTCAATTTCACCCCTAAACCCCTTAACTTGCGCCATTCCAGTAATTCCTGGCTTTACAAAGTGTCTAACCATAAACTTTTTTATTGATTTTGCATATTTTTCATTTTCCTTAATCATGTGTGGCCTGGGACCAACAACTGACATATCCCCTATCAATACATTAAAAAACTGAGGTAATTCATCAATGCTTGTCTTGCGTAAAAACCTACCAACACGTGTAACTCTCACATCATTTTTTGTAGCCTGTTGGGTGTCAGCAGTCTTATTTTCAAACATTGACCTAAACTTATAACATGTAAATTCCTTGAATTTTATTCCGTTTCTAGTTTGTTTAAAAAATACAGGCCCCTTGCTTTCAATTTTAACTAGTAATGCTATAAGAGGGGTGACCCAAGATAAAATGAAAACAATAACTAAAAATGAAAAAATGATATCAAAAAGGCGTTTAAGAAAAGAGTTGTAGTCATTTGATAAAGGCATTGGCCTAAGAGATTGAACTGTTGAAAAACCATATGTGTCTGATTGAAGTTTTTTAGAGAGAATTCCGCCCCTTTCAGATATAAATTTTAAAATCTTAAAATTGTTTTCACAAAACAATACCAATGATTTAATTTGGTCTTTTTTTAGCTCATTTACCGAACAATAAACTTCATCTATGTTGTTTTTTAAAATAAACATAAAACATGCTTCTATGTCAAAATCATTAGGAGATTTAAATTGAAAAGTCTTTCTGTTTTCATATCCAAGCTCCTTTTGAGTAGTAAAAAAATTCTTAAGTTCATAGACGGCATCATTATTTCCAACTATAATGGTTTTCCTAAAATTCCCACCAAAACCTAGTCTGTAACTCTGTAAACCATAGTACAGCAATAACTTAAAGCCAGCAATTGGAATAAAACAATAAGCGATGTAAAGCAATATTGTTAAAGAATTTACTTCATTAGAGTCAATAGCCCCTAAGTATGCAAATACTAGAACTGTGAACAAAACAAACTGGTAAAAAATTATAGTAAATATCCTTAAGACTTTAGTAAATCTGTAAACTTCATAAAAGCGGGTTAACAAAGAAGATACAATCCACAAAAATGAAAAAATTAAGTATGAAAGCCCGCCTAATAGGATGTCATTGTAGAAAAAAAATAAAAAAATAAACGAATTAACAATAATTAAATCAATGAGTATTGAAATAGGTCTAAGAAACCTAGAATATCTTCCGGTATATTTTTTTACCATTATTTAAATCCTCTTTTTCTTAGTTAGTTGTATTTCTGAAGATACAATGATAACGCTTTTAATCTTATATTATTACATTATTTTCTGTTTTTATTATGAAACTAAATGTTATCAATATCCACTAAAAAAGATCTTTATTTAAATGTTTTTTTGATAATGTAGAGTAAGTTTTTGCAAGTAGTCAGACAGTAAATGGTTTTGCATAAAAAGCTTCTTTGCCTCTAATGCAAGTTTGTTTCTTAACTTATTTTCATTTAAAAGATTGATGATTTTATTTGCCATTTCCACATCATCATCCAAATCAACCAAAAAACCAGATTTTTTGTTAATTACCAAATCTCTATTTCCGTCAGTATTGGTTAACACAGAGGGTACAGAAAGAGCCATGCTTTCAATTACAGAGTATGGCATTCCTTCATATCTTGACGAAGAAACATAAAGCTTGGCATTTTTAATATATGTTTGCACTTCCTTTCTTGAAACCCATGGCAGTATGGTGATCCTGGCATTTAGATTTTTTTTATTAATCATGTTAATGATTTTATCTTTTCTTGGATTGTACTCGCCTGCTCCTACAATGAATAAATGAACTTTATTATTTCTTTGAGCTACTATTTCAAAGGTTCTAATCAACATTTCCAAGTTTTTCTGAAATGAGGGTCTTCCAACCGTACAAATATATGTTTTACTTTTTAAGATTTTTTCTAAAACTTTATCTTCTCCAATTGAGTTTTTATTAATTGCGTTTTTCAATACAAAAACCTTTTCTTTATCAAAACCAACAGTCTGAATTGCCTGGTTTTTTTCTGAATTTGAAGTTGCTAAAATAATTGTATTTTTTGTTCGTAAAATCCTCTCTAGAGTTAGAAACAGAAATCTCTTGAATTTGTTGTTTGCGCTCAGATAAGAAAAAGCATGTGGAGTGTACAAGACTTTTGTTTTAAAAAAGACAGATGCAATTCTTGCAATTACCCCGCCCTTTGCACTATGGGCGTGTATAACGTCTGGCTTAATCTTATTTATTAAAAAAACAAGTTTTATAATTGAAAATGAGTCAAGAACAGGGTTAATCACTCTAACAATAGGAATTGAAAATGGTGTAATCTCTTTTCCCTTTGATGTTACAAGCTTAGATTTATTTACAAGTTTTTGACAAACGACACTTGTTTCAATATTTGATGCATCAATATTCTCGCAAATCTGTCTGAAACAAACTTCAATACCCCCAACCAAATTTAATACGTGAAGCACTTTTGTTTTTTTTTTCATGTATTCTTCTTTTCTAAATAACTTTTAATGAAAACTGATGTCCAGAAAGCGCTAAACGCTATACCATCATATATTCTCAGCAAATCATCAAATAAATTAGCTGCAAAAAATATCATAAAAAAATATAGAAACACTGCTGATCTTGTTTTTAAGGCAATATAAAATTTGTTGATAAAAAATATAATCAGAAGTATAGCCCCTAAATAGCCAAACTTTAATAAATAATCTAAAAATTGGTTATGAACTTTGAACTTATACTTTAGCAAAAATAGTTGATTGCTGTCTTTATATTCTTGAAACAATAAACTGTAACAGTTTGTATAGCCATAACCAGTCAGTGGTTTTTTTACCGACATATTAAGTACTACTGACCAAACTGATAATCTTGTAACTAGTGAGTTGTATATCTTTTCTTCTGGTTGATCAATTTGATCCAATTTTCCAATCATATCCATTTGATTAAATGTCTTCTTTTGAAATTTTTCCAAGGTATATGGAAATGTAATCAAAAAGGTGGTGGAAATAATTCCAAGAATTGCGGAAATAAAGAAAATTTTTTTGCCTTCGAATCTCTTTACAAAAAAAGTGTAAGCAACGTATGATGTTGCACCAACAGCAAAAATAGCGATCGCAACCCTTGTGTTAATAATTAGCATAATAAATAAGGAAATTGATAGGCAAAACAACCTAATTAACAAAGAGGAATCTTTGTTTTTACTTAGTACTATGTTCATTAATAAATAAAGGTTTACGAAAGATAAAAATGACACGTGCATATTAAAACGTGGAGCGTGTGTCCCAAGGAAATTAGAAAAAGCATATCCCATTTTCCAAACATCTTTTCCTAAAATATATCCTTTAAAATCGATAAAATTGACACATAAATAGTACATAAAAAAAAGAAGAAGAATAGTCGAAAAAATTGATGAATAGTAAGTGAGTATTTTTCTGATACTAATGGAGCGGCTCTGAAAAACAAAAATTAATGGGAAAACTAAAAAAACAGTAAGTTTTTCAAGCTGCTTTATTGATTGCATGAAGCTTTCATTGTTCCAAAAAAACAATACGTGTAAAGCGACTGGAATAATATAAGCCCAGATCACTTTAGATCTGTACATATGAGCCTTTGAATAAAATATTAAAAAAATAATCCCAAAGAACCATAAGAAAAACTTTGAAAACTCATTAAAAATTATCGTTGAGGCATAAAGAGTAACCATAATATAAAACAGATTCTCTTTTGAATAAGACTTAAAAAACTTTTCTAATTTACTTGTCATATAGTCTTGTGTAAAAGATTGCTTGATATATTATGGGCAATACACCAAACTTATGCCTTATAGAAGACCCAAGATCAGGCTCAAAAACTCCTTGAATTACAAAGTAAGAAAATATGATGTAAAATAACCATAATCGCTCGTCATATGACGAGGTAGATGCTTCTCTTGCTTTTTTAAATTTAGTTATCAAAACATAAAATAATAGAATTTGCCATATTGAAAAAAGTATTACTTGTGGCTTGTAATAGAATTTAATAAGAGATTCAAAAGGAAGGTTTACCGTAACATACCCATATATAATTCCAACGGCTTCTCCAATTGGACTGTTCGTTTTAATAGGAGACAAAATTAACGTTTGTGAATCTTGTCTTCCCTTCCGTTTTTCATTTAATTCTTCTCGGGTGCTTTCTGACATGTATTCCCCTGAAACAAAAGCATAACTTAGAGACATGAAAATTGCAGCTAATACCGAAACAAATATTGAAGTAATAATTTTTTTTCTGATTTTTAGTCTAAACACCAAAAAAGAAGTCACAGCTAAAACTGGGATCATCACAAAGTAAATTCTATACCACAAACCAAACAACACAAATAAAACTAAAATAATGATGATTTTTATATTTTGCCTAAGTGGTGTTGATTTTAAAATAAATGCTATAAGAAAAATAAAGAGAATATTAATAAACTCTTTTGACGGCATAGAAATGTATATTGATAATGCAATTAGCGCTGACCAAATTAAAATATTGGACAAATAAAGTTTAGTAAAATTTTTGGGGATAGATAATCGATAAAAAAAGTAAAAAATTATTGACAGCTGAAAGATTGCAATGATTGGATATGGCAATTTATTTAAAAAAAAAGTGTCATAAAACATCATGGCTACAGGATAACTGTTTATAAAGCCCTTTTGGTTATACGGGTCTGTAGCAATTAATACCGCATCATAATAATATTTGTCTGGTAAAAATTGGTGTGCAAAAATACCCAGGACAACTGATATAAATGCAATTGTTATAAATAATATTTGATTTTTACTTAGCTGCATCAAGTTTTTGTTTTATGTATTCATTACATTTTTTCTTTAGGCTTTCAGCATACTTTTTAAATGTAGGAGGATTTTTAGGAGGATTTTTCCAATCAATTTCATCAGGGTGATAATTATTCATTTTTTTTCCAAATAAAATGTTTAGTTCTTCTTTATTTTGCAGTGTGAGAATATTCATGTGGTCCAGAATCCCTCTAAATCTAGACATATGTTGGTTTTCATCGCTTAATCCTTTTAAAATAAACAGAACTGGAGTTCCAAGAGATAAACATGGAATTGCACAGTGAATTCTAGACGTAATTACAAGTTTTGCGCTAGCATATTTGTTCAAAAGGTTTTTAGCAAGACTCATTAAAACATTGTGGTCGGTTTCCCCATTGATATAGTGTTCAATTTTTTCTGAGCTGATGATAACATCTTTTGGAATGAAATCTTCAATTTTTGATTTAGGGAAAACAACATCCTTAAGTTTAAATAACTTTTTAAAAGGAGGTGAAAAAATCAACTTTTTCAAGCTAAATTTTTTTATAATTCCAAAGTCTTGGCTATACAGGGGGTCTACAATATAAACTCCTTTTCTTCTTTTTGTTGATTTATATTTTATGTCAAGTGTTGAGGTGAGGCAATAACTAAAATATGCCTTAATGCCTTTCTCTTGTAACATTTTTACAGTGTTATAGTCTCTGCATCCCACTGGCTGGTGTTTCTTAAAGTAATTAATATTGTGTTGATTTGATAGAATTTTTTTTGCGCTAGCTGGCTGCAGATGAAAAGAGATGAACAAAGGGTAAAGGTTTTGGTTTGGGGGCCAATTTTCTGGATGATTTGTATACCAGCCATTTAAAATTATTAATGTTTCATTTTTTAGACTTATGTTAAGCTGGTCTCTTTCAATTGCTAAATTTATGCTAGGCATAAACTGCTCAGCAGCACAGATCTGAATGTAATCCCCTATGTTTACAAGACCGTAATTGGTTCCTGTGTGCTTAACTATAGCTAAATCTAATTTTTTCAACGGTTTCTATTTTTAGGAAATAATTTTTGATAAATATTAATATTTATCAAAATAAAAGAAATTAGCGCAACAGCAATAGAAATTAGCTTAAGATTTGTGCTTTCAGGCAACTGTGAAATATAAAAGACTATGCTATAGGCTAGTAAAAGAAATGTAAAGCTCTTTATATCAACTTTTAGCTCAAAATCTCTAGATCTTAAAAGGAAAGTGATTAAAAAACCGACAAAGGAAGCAAAAGCAACAGCATATAAATCTAAATAATTTATCAACGCAATACAAAGTGCAATATTTATTATTGAGCCAATAAGAGTAGTAGTAAAAATTTTTTTTGTTCTCTTTTCTCTTAAATAAAATGCGCCATAAAACCCACAAAATGAGGCAAATGCTGAGGAAATTAAAAGAATTGGCAGATACTTCGCTGCATTGTGAAAATCAGCTGGAGTTGTAAAATAAATTAGCTCCTTTGAAAACGAGGTTAACAAAATTACCAGACCAATTTGAAATCCAATAAATAGATTTAAATATGTAGAAAAATTATTTGTATTTGATGAAATATTGGATTTCGAATTTATGACATAGTCTTGCCAGCTTAGAATAAATATGGAGTTTACCAAAGCAATGATTCCCGCATATCTTGCCGAAACTGCATAAAGACCATTCTCATCAATTCCAATAAACAATAATATTATATATCGGCTGCCTAAATCAATTAGCCACCAACTCAGTGTATTAGGCAACAATGGAAAAGAATAATTAAGTAGTTCGTACACTTTTGCTTTACTAATATTTTTAGCATCAAATAATTTGAAAAAATCAATTTTATAAATCGCATATATAATGCTGATAAGCTGTGCACACGCAATTGTCAACACGATGTTTCTTAATTCTATTACCGAAAAACAAATAAGTGCTATTGAAAACGAGATAAGTAAAAGAGCATTTATGGTTCCCATGAGGGCATATTCTTTATTCAATGAAAGTCCTCGTAAACTTTGTTGAAAAAAAATATAGAGGGTAAATGAACTTTGAATTAAAATTAGCTCATAAAAAATTTTGTTGGTAAAAAACTTATTAATAAAAAAGGCAACAAATACAAAAATCAATAGTCCTAAAAAAATAACTGAAAGTCCTGAGCTAAAAGCTTTTACAGATTTTAAAGTTTGTCTTGCGGGGTCATGAAGATCTCTGTAGACCGCGTCTGAAACTTGAATTGTTATTATTGGTGTTAATATGGTTAATGATGCCAAAATCAGGTCATAAAATCCCAGCTCAGATTTGCTTAAAAAAAAAGAGTAGAAAGGTACTAGTAAAAAATAAATTACTTTTGAACCAAACGTTCCTACAACATAGTAAAGTAATTTATTTATTGCTGTTTTCATGAATTTAAGCTTATGCTAAACCCTTTGAATTAAACAATTTTTCGATAATTCAAAAAAGTCTTTCTTAACAGGAATAAAATAATAAATGAAAACATAGCAATTACTGGAAAAAAAACAGTTTTTTTCCCAAATATTTTATTTTTTGGGATTAGTGCAGCTTCTTCATCATATCTAAATATAGACGCGGATTCAACAACCATATCGGTCTTAGACTGGGTGATCTCTTCAATTAGCTTTGATTTGATAGTTAAAATCCCTGTCACATTTTCTGTTTTACCATCAAAATACACTTGAGAATTTTTGCCGTTTTCAAGATTTTGAGTTGAATATTTTTCAACAAGCTTATTAATTTGACGAATAGTTTTATTGCTTTCCTCTATTTTATTAAGAGTCTCTTGAGTATATATATTTGAGATTGATTCATATATGGGGTTAGAAGATAAATATCTCATAATTTTGTCAACGGTGGCGCTAGATGAACCATTGGAAAGCAGAAAAGAGATTTTATGTTTTTTTATGTCATACTTGATTGTTTCATCTAAATTATCTATATTATTGATAAGTACTTTCATTTGGTTATGATCCTCAAATAATTCAAAAAACCCTTGAGAGCTGATAATTGGCTCGACGGAAATATCTATAAGCTTCTCTTCGTTGTTAAACTCTAGTTTTTCACTAAAAAAACTAATATCCTTTGATGATATTTTTTGTTGTAATAAGCCAATAGAGTTGTAAAAGTATATGCTAGAGCCATGATTTAGGTTTACCAAAATGCTTCCTTCTTTTTCTGGTTGATATTCATTTTTGTTTTCATAAACTACTCCTAATATGTATGCAATAGCAGAAATTACTAGTAAAATTTTCCATTTTGAAAAAATCTCTAAAACTACGTCTATAATCTTTTTGATAATTTCCCTGATAGACTCAGATATTTGTTTTAAAAACCTAAAGATGTCTATTTCTTCTTGATGCTCTGGTACTTTGTTTTTTGTCATAATACTTTTTTAACGAAATTATTCGACAGATATTTTAATTAACTGTAACCAAATTTAATTTATTTAGTTGATCTGCAACCTTTCTGTTATTTGAAATTTTAGGGATTTTATTCTGCCCCCCTAATTTTCCAATTGATTTCATGTATTTATTAAACCCGCCCTTTTTAATCATTTTAACTTTTGCGCTTGCTATAATTTTTCCTGAGACTAAGTCATTATAATACTTGTTTTGTTTTTGAAGCTCTAAATCAATTGTTGATTGAAAAGCCTGTATGTCTGGGTTTTCTTGAGCAAACTCAATAAACCATTCATGGCATGCCATTTCATTTCCCTTTTTAAATTTTGGTGCAACGGTAAATTCATTTACAATTATACCTGTTTTGATACACGCCTTTTCGATAGCCCGCTCAACTTCCATGACAATAACGTGCTCTCCAAATGCTGATAAAAATTGTGCAACCCTTCCTGTTACGATAACCCTGTGCGGGTTTAATGAGGTAAACTTAATTGTGTCCCCCGTGTCATATGCCCAAAGGCCAGCATTAGTACTAACTATTAAGACATAGTTTGTGTTCAAACATACTTCTGCAATTGGAATTCTATCAAAAATATTTGAATGGTATTTTTTCTCTTCAATAAATTCATAAAAAATTCCATCATTGAGAATAAGTAAAAGCTCTTTGGATTCTTGTCTGTCTTGGAAAGCATAGAAACCCTCGCTTGCAGGAAATAGTTCAATACTATCAATGTTTCTACCAATCAAAGATTTGAATTTTTTTTCATAAGGTTTGTAATTTACCCCTCCGTAAATAAATAAATTGAAATTTTGAAATATAGTGCCTACTTTTTTCTGTTTTTTTTCTACAATCTTTTCAAAATATATTTGTACCCATGATGGAATACCGCTAATTATTGTCATATCCTCGTCTATGGTTTCATCAACAATTTGCTCTACCTTTCTTTCCCAATCGTCTATAATATTTGTTTCCCAAGAAGGAAGCATCTTAGACTGCATGTAAAAGGGTATGTGATGAGCAGATATTCCAGAAAGTCTGCCTATTAAAATCTCTGAAACTTTATCTAACAAAGGTGAGCCTTGAATAAATATAAATTTTCCTTTGATGAAGTTTGTTTTTCCTGTTTGAGCAACATAATTTAAAATGGCATTTTTTGCACCATTTAAATGGTTGTTTAAACTCTCTTTTGTTATCGGTATGTACTTTGCTCCGGATGTTGTGCCTGAAGTGAGTGCAAAATAGATTGGTTTTCCAGGCCATAAGATATTTCTTTCCCCTTTTTTTAGCCTTTCAATGTATGGCCTTATTCCCTCGTATTCCCTTATTGGAACATTTTTAACAAAATCTTTGTATGATGTAATTTCCTGAAAATTATGGTCTATGCCAAAAGATGTTCGTTTAGCACTGTTTATTAGGTGTTTAAATTGTTTTTGTTGTGTTTGAACAGGTTTTAATGACCAAGTTTTGATCTTAAGAGCGGCGATTTTTGCTATAAGCTTAAGTAACGATGAAACAAGCATAATTAATCAAAAGATAATATTGTTTCCGGATCTATTGGTAAGCCGTTCTTCCATAGTTCAAAATGTAAATGAGGTCCTGAGCTTAGGGTGCCCTCCTCTCCCGAAAATGCTATTACTTCGCCTGCCTGAACAGCCTCATTTTGTGACTTTAAAGTCTTAGAGTTATGCTTGTAAACTGATATTAGGTTTTCCCCGTGGTCCAATAATATAACATGCCCTGTATCAACAGACCACTCTGAAAATAAAACAGTTCCCGCTAAAATAGCTTTTACAGGTGTGCCAATATCCAAAGAAATATCAACAGCAAAGTGATTTTTTTCAATATCAAAACCATCTGTAACGATACCCTTAGCGGGTAAGTAATAGCTTTTTGAATCAATTAGAAGTTGGTTTCGTGTTAGATTAAACTTGTCTTGATTATCAACATAAGCTCTAAGAACAGAGTCTTGTGGAATGGTAGCAACTATTTGAGCCACCTTTAAATCATTTTGAATTAATGTGTCTTGTTCTAATCTTTGTACGGTCTCGTTTGAATCCCCTTTTAAAACACTTTCTATTGCGCTGAAAAACTGAGCATTTAGTGCAAGCTCCCTTTCTAATGAATCTGCTTTAAGAGTAACTTTTGCTGCGGAAACTAACAAGTCTGTTGATGGATATCCTGGCACGTACTCTTTGAGCTGTGTGAAAAAAATAATAGTTGTTGAAATTATTACTACTGCAATTGTATAAAGGAAAGCGAAAAGAAAAAGCTGAAAACTATTGGTTTTTAAGGAAATAATTTCCTCAAAAGTTTCATCATTAGAAATAACCACTTTATATTTTTGTTGGTCTTTTTTCTTATTTAAGGCCTTCTTGGGTATATTACTCATAATATTCAAAAATACTCAAAATACTTAATCTGTTTACAAGAAATTTGAACCGATTTAATTGGATTAAAATGATAATTGCTAACTTTGTTTAAAATTGTTTGCAATGGATTTATTTATCACACCTCTTTTTACAATTGGACCACTTCAAATAGTAGTCATAATAATTGTTGCTTTAATTGTTTTTGGTCCTATTGGTCTTGGAAAAAAATTAGGGAATCTTGTTAAAGGTACAGGGCAAGGTGTTAAAGAGTTTAAAAAGGCTCTTAAAGACGATGAAGAGCCAGATAAAAAAGATTAAAACTTAATTGATTTAAAAATAGCTTCAAGCTCAAAAATATAATCCCTTTTTGTGGTCCCTGGAGAATAAACAAATCCTTCTAAAATATAAAACTCGTCTGAATTTTTTCTGTAAGCAACCGTGTGGTTTAAAAACGGCCCTGCCATAAACTGATTTTTCACTTCCCATATTCCACGGGTTTCTATTACTTTCAAGCTTTCTGTTAATTGAAACTCTTTAGACTTGGGGGTATATCCTTTATCTGTAGACATATGTGTTCTTTCAGTTGGTCCAGGAATAAATCTCTTAGAAATAGAATCTCTTATTCGGTTAATATTCAGGTTGTCTTTGTTTTTAATTTTAGAAATATAAAAATTTACACTGCCCTTCTCCGTGTCTCTTCTGACCCATAAAAAATCTTTAGAGGATTTAGCAATTCGATAGGATGATGAAAATAAGATGTCAAAGCCAAACTTTTCTCTGATTAATTTTGTTGGATTTTTACTTTTCAGCACTCTTCTTTGTTTTTCAGCTATTTCATGTGCATATAACTTAGATAATACTTTATCCTTGCTGGCAGAAATTAGTTCCATTATTTTTTGTTGACTTACCGAGCCTAGTTCGACAATTAACTGTGGTTTTGCATATTTATTTTTAAAAGTTGCTAGTCTTTCTTTGCTGGAAAGCCCTACTTTTAAAATCGTTCGTGAATTTTTCGCAAAGCCCGAAAAAACAGAGGTTGGAATTTGCTTTAAATCAAAGACCGGCTCCATTTGCGGCAATCCGTAAATTGGGTAAGCGAACTCTTTTCTTATTAAATCCCCGATTTCAGAACCCCACAGATCATCGTCAATAACAACCGAGATTGAGTTAATTGTTCCATTAGACTCTGGTAACAACAATTCAGAATTGCTTTCTTTACATGAAAGAATAAGAATTAAAAACGACAGAAAAAACGATCGAGTGTTCATAATGCAAAAATAAAATTTAATTCTTTGGGATTTTTTTTGGAAATATTATAATCTTTTGATTTTCCCTAATCTGGTCTGTAGCTAAATTGTTCCATTTTTTTATTTGTGAAACCGTAACCCCAAACTTATTGGCTATTTTTCCAAGAAAATCTCCATATTTTATCTTGTATACTAATTTAGAATTTATGGAAAAGAGACTGGGCAAGGGTTTTTCTCTTGATTCAAACTCTTTTGTAGCTAGCTCATAAATGTCTTTTTCATTATCTAAAAACTTTGCAGTAAGACTATCCGGAATGTATATGTAGTTTTCCTGGCCCTCAATAACGGGTATAATTTTATGAACGTAAGATGGATTAAGGTCAATGAGTTTTTGCTTAGATATGCCTAAAGTCTTGGAAATTTGATGAATAGAAATCTTTTGCGATATTAATACGGAGTCGGTTCTAAAAAAATAATTAGAGTTGTAATCAATATTTATATCGTGCTCTTTTGCGTACTCCAAGACATACATTGTGGCAAAAAAAGATGGAATATAGTTTGCTGTTTCTCTGGGTAGAAATGGCCTAATATTCCAGTAATTTTGATACCCTCCGGATCGTTGGATAGCTTTTGAAATAGTTCTTGGCCCAGCGTTATATGAAGCAACTGCTAAATCCCAGTCCTTGTGAATATCATAGAGTTTTTTTAAATACCGAATCGCTGCTGTTGTTGATTTGACTGGGTCCATTCGCTCATCAACATAACTATTCATAACTAAACCATTTTCAAGAGCTGTATAAAACATAAGTTGCCATAGCCCTGTAGCGCCGACTTTTGAAGTTGCAGTAGGTTTTAAGTTTGACTCAACAACAGGTAAGTATTTAAGTTCAATAGGAAGGTTTTCATTAGACAGTTTTTCGTGAAATAGCGGTAAGTAAAACTCTATGTTCCTTTTGTTTTTATTATAAAACTTTGATTTATATGTCAGCTGTTGAATAATTTTTTTTTCAACTTCTTCATTGTAATATAGCTCAATTAATGTCTTTTGATTGAGCTTTTTAAATCTTTCTTTAATGGTGTCCTTATTAAGGTTATGCTCTTTATAGTAGGTTTGAGCAAACAAAATGTTTTGAAAAAACAGAATTAAAAAACAAAAATTTAACACATCTTGATTCATTGCAGAGCTTTAATTCCTGGTAAAATTTTACCCTCTAAACTTTCAAGCATTGCACCTCCTCCTGTACTTATAAAGCTTATTTTGTCATTAAGATTAAATTTTTTTATCGCTGCTACAGAATCCCCTCCTCCTACTAGCGAAAAGGAGCCTTTTTTTGTTGCATCAGCAACAGCATTAGCAACAGTCTTTGTACCGTTCTGAAAAGATGACATTTCAAATACACCCATAGGGCCATTCCATAAAATTGTGCTGCTTTGTTTAATTACGTCAGAGAATTTTTGTCTTGTTTTTGTGCCTATGTCAAGACCCTGCCAGCCATCAGGAATTTTCTTTATGTTAACTTCTTTTTGTTTGTCATTGTTGGAAAAACTTTTGGAAACAACAACATCTGTGGGTAAAAATATTTTAACATTATTTTTTTTTGCCAAATCTAATATCTCCCTACAGTCCCCAAGGTTTTCTGGTTCACAAATTGAGTCTCCAACTTTTCCTCCAATGCTCAAGATAAATGTGTACGCCATTCCACCTCCAACAACTAGATTGTCTATGACTTTTAGCATGTTTGCTATAATAGAAATTTTTGATGAAACTTTAGCTCCTCCAACTATTGCGGTTACTGGTTTCCTTGGTGATTCTAAGACCTTTTTTAGAGACATAATTTCTTTTTCCAACAAAAGCCCTGCCGATTTTTCGGTAAAATATTTTGCGATTGTGCTCGTGGAAGCGTGATCTCTATGTGTTGTTCCATAGGCATCATTGATATAGATCTCTGCTAAAGATGAGAGTTCTTTGGCAAATTTTTCATCACCTGCTGTTTCCTCTTTATGAAACCTTAAGTTTTCTAATAATAAAACCTCTCCAGGCATCAATCTCTCAGATGCTATCTTAGTTTCTGGCCCGATACAATTTTCTACAAAAATAACCACCTGATCCAATAGTTCTTCTAGCTCTTGTTTAACCCTAATTAATGAGAATTTATTCTCCCTTTTCTTGGGCCTTCCAAGATGTGACATCACTATACAAGAACCGCCATTTTTTAATACATAATTGATTGTTGGAATTGCTGCTAAAATTCTTGAATTATCTGATATTTTGTTGCCGTCAAACGGAACATTAAAGTCGACCCTTATTAATGCTTTTTTGTTGAAAAATGAAATGTCTTTAATAGAGTTCATGGCAATGGTCTATGTGGCAAATATAATTCTTTATCTTTGTTTTGAACACTATAGAATGATACTATCTGAATTACAAAAGTCATGTAAAAATATCTCTGCAGGTAGAGCTGCAACTACTTACATGATTATCGGAAAAGGCTTAGAGTCTGCACACGCCTCATTAACTGTTATTCGTGCAATTTTTAATAGCTCTTTTTCAGGTCTAAGCGCAGCAGAACAAAAGACTGCGGCTGAGGCATTAGATAGAATTGCTCATCCAGATGTTCATTTTTTTTATCCAGTAAATACCACTTCTAAGGTTAAGAAAGCTTATTCCTCTGACTTTATTGAACAGTGGAGAGGGTTTCTGCAAAAGGGCAAAAACTTATCTCTTAGTGAGTGGTACTTAGAAATTGGGCTGGGCAACAAACAGGGTAGCATCAATATTGGTGAGGCTGAAAAAATATCAAAGTTGTCAGCGCTAAAATCTTATCAAGGCGGTCCCAAAATATTTGTTGTCTGGATGGCTGAAAAGCTAAACATTGGCGCTGCAAATAAGCTTTTAAAGCTATTAGAAGAACCTCCTTCAAAAACTGTATTTATATTATGCTGTGAGGCTGAATATGCGCTGCTTAAAACTATTTCCTCAAGGTGCCAAAAGATAAAATTAAATTCATTACAAAACTTAGATGTTAATAAACACTCACAACACCTTGACAACCAGTTTGTTAGCTGGCTAAGAGCGGCTTTTAGGGCAAAAAAAGACAAGAAGGCTATAAATGAATTGCTAAGCTTTTCTGAGTCAATTAGTAAAGAAACTAGGGAAGAGCAAAAAACTTTTCTGTTATACTGTAGTGAGATTTTTAGAGATAGCCTGCTCTATAGAATAAAGAGCAAGGACAATTCTAGAAAGTATGTTAATGAGCTAAATTTAAAAAAATTTGCCCCATTTATAAATGAGCTAAACATTAACGGTTTTTACCAAGTCCTTCAAAAAGCTTATGAAGATATTATAAGAAACGGAAATCCAAAAATTATATTTACAGACATTTCCATAAAACTAACAAAGCTTCTTCACAAAAAACCTTCAACTGGTGAGTAGCGTTTGGGCAGTCATAATAAACCCTCAGTCTAAGGCAGGCGCTACAAAGAAAAAAATTGCATACATAAAGGGTCTTCTTGATTTTAATAAAATAGATTTTTCATTTTATAAAACGAAAAGTCCTGGAGACGAATTATATATTGTGGCAAGAGCAGTAAAAAAAGGTTTTAGGAAAATTATTTGTGTGGGGGGAGATGGAACTATGCAGAAAATTGTTGCAGGTGTTCAGCGTCAAAAAACCTGTGATCCAAAAGCAATAGTAGTTGGAATAATCCCTTTAGGTACAGGAAATGATTGGGCTAAATCGATTGGTATTCCATTAAATATTCAGAAAGCAATAAAAAAAATCAAGAAGGGAAAAACAAAAAAAAGAGATCTTGGTGTTGTTTTAATAAAAAAGGAAAAAGAAATAAAAAAAAGGTACTTTATTAATTATTCTGGAGTTGGTTTTGATGCATTTATGTTAAGTAGGCTTCACACATATAAATGGCTGGGAAGGTATGCCTATTTGGCTTGTTCTATAGCAAATTTTTTGTTTTATAAAAACAGTTGGATATCGATCAAGAGTGATAAGTTTTGTTTTTCAAAAAAAATTTTTTTATGCGGTGTGGGGGTTTCCAAATACACAGGTGGAGGAATGCAAATAATTAAAAACCCCGCAAGCAACAATGGTCTTCTAAATTTAACTGTAGCACACGATTTTAGCAAAACAGACATAATTAAAAATTTTTTTAATCTTTTTAATGGCGCTATTTTTAACGATCAAAAAGTTTTGACCATGGTGGATAATAAAATAAAAATTTCGTCTAAAACAGGCCTTTTAACGTGCCATGGTGATGGTGAAATTTTTGGAGACGGAGATTTGACTTTTTTTGTACTCAAAAAGCAAATTACGCATATTTGTTAGATTTTTTCAAAAACAAACAAGGTTGAAGAGTATTGATTAGTAAAGATTGCTTTCAAATTTGAAAAAAGGCCAATAAAAAAGGCATTTATTATTGGTAGTCTAGATTTGTTATTAATTTCAGATAAATAAGAAACGTAAAAAGCATCCAGCAACATAGCTCTTGAATAGCAAAAACGCAACCCTCTTTTGATAAACATATTCATAACAGCATGCTGGTTTAAATGCCACAAATGTCTTGGTGCATCATAGCCAGCCCAAAGAGATTTGTAAAACAACGCATCATAAGATTCATAGTTTGGAACAGCAATAATAAGCCTTCCTTTCACTTCCAACAAATCAACAAGTCTTTGTGCTGTTTGGTTAATTTTGTGTGTGTGTTCTAATGAGTGCCATGCAGTAATTGTGCTGAACCGCAGCTCTTTTTTAAGAACCTCTGAAAGTTGTTTGCAAACATTTTTATTGCTTGTTGGTAGGATTGGCTCAACTCCAAAAACATTAACATTTGATTTAGAAATGTTATGAATAAAATATCCGTCACCAGAACCAAAATCCAGCAGAGCTTTACAATTATTGAAATTAATATGCCTTTTTTTGAAAAAAAAGTTTAGCCTTCTGGATACTCTATAAATGAAATTAAAAATTGAGCTTTTTTGAGAATAGTGTGAGCTATACTTATCAGACTTATAATATTTGTGTGTTTTGTTTTTTGGGGGCTCTGGTATTGTCTTTAAAAGACCTAAGTCAGGTGTCTTTATAATAAAGAACTCTTCATTTGAAACTAAAAAATCTTTTGTCTTGATATGTACTTGTTGTTGTTCCACGTGAAACATTTACCTACCCATGTAAACTAATAAAACTGAAATATCGTTAGGCGAAACTCCGCTAATTCTGGATGCCTGCGATATTGTTTCTGGTTTAACTTTCAATAGCTTTTCTAGCGCCTCGGCGCTTATTGATTTTACTTTTTTATATTCGAAATCTTTAGGAATTCTTACTGCCTCAAGCCTGTTCAACTTGTCAGCATTTGCTTTTTCTTTTTCTATATACCCCCTATATTTAATTTGTATTTCTGCCTGGTCCTTCTCCTCTTTAGAATAATTGCTTTTGACAAAGTGGGTCTTTATTTCATCTACCTCTTGTAGTTCTTTCAAAGTAATGTTTGGTCTCGACAATACTTTATCTGATTTACAAGACTGTTTAATTGCTGCTGACCTTTTGGAATATAAAATGGGATTAATTTTACTAGGTGCTAGGCTTTGGTTCTTTAGAAACTGTATCAACGAAGAGTATCTTTGTTTTTTATGTTCACATGCCTTCATTCTCTTCTCGCTAGCAAGGCCTAGGTCAAAGCTAAGTGGAGTGAGTCTTTGGTCGGCATTATCCTGTCTTAGTAACATTCTGTACTCCGCTCTAGACGTGAACATCCTGTAAGGCTCTTTAGTTCCTTTAGTTATTAAATCATCTATCAAGACACCAATATATGCTTGATCTCTTTTGAGAACAAAAGGGTCTTTGTTTCTAATCTTTTGTACTGCATTTATGCCTGCTATAATTCCTTGAGATCCTGCCTCCTCATAACCAGTTGTACCATTAATTTGACCAGCAAAAAAAAGGTTATCAATTAATTTTGTTTCAAGAGAGTATTTTAATTGCGTGGGGATAAAATAGTCATACTCAATAGCATAACCTGGTCTAAAAAACTTTACATTTTCAAAACCCTCAACTTCTCTTAATGCATTGTATTGAACATCTTCAGGAAGCGAAGTAGAAAACCCATTTACATAAACTTCTACAGTGTTCCAGCCTTCAGGCTCAACAAAAAGCTGATGTCTTTCTCTTTCTGAGAACCTGTGAATTTTGTCCTCTATAGAAGGGCAGTAACGAGGTCCAATGGACTTTATTCTTCCATTAAACATTGGAGACCTATCAAAACCAGACCTCAACAAATCATGAACGGCATGGCTTGTATAAGTCATGTGACAAGAAAGTTGTTTTGTTAAAGGTTTTGTTTCTGGTAGATAGGAAAACTTTTGGGGAATACGATCTCCTGGCTGCTCTATCATTTTTTTATAGTTCAAAGATCTTCCATCAACTCTTGGTGGGGTACCTGTCTTCATCCTGCCTGACTGGAAACCTAATGAGACAAGCTGCTCTGTTATCCCCGTAGCAGCTTTTTCTCCTGCTCTTCCTCCTCCAAAATTTTTATCACCAACATGGATCAGGCCATTTAAAAAAGTTCCATTTGTAAGAACAACGGTTTTGGATTTGATCTTAAGACCAAGACCCGTGATTACACCAACAAGAACATCTTTTTCAATCCAAAGCGACTTAACCATGTCTTGGTAAAAATCTAAATTGGGAGTCTCCTCTAACATCTCTCTCCAAATCTGAGCAAACATAGCCCGATCATTTTGTGCCCTCGGGCTCCACATAGCCGGACCTTTTGAGAGGTTGAGCATTTTATATTGTATTGAAGACCTGTCTGTAACTATGGCGCTGTATCCGCCGAGCGCATCAATTTCGCGCACGATTTGGCCTTTTGCAACCCCCCCCATAGCAGGGTTGCATGACATCTGCCCTATAGTTTGAAGGTTCATTGTTACAAGCAGTGTGCTGGCCCCAAGATTAGCTGAAGATGCAGCAGCCTCACCACCAGCGTGCCCGCCTCCAACAACAATTACGTCATATTCTTCTTTAAACATATCATAGTTCCACGTGGAACATTTTTGCAAATATAAATTATTTATGCTTTTTCTTGAAAACAGCTAAGTAAGAATCCTCTTGCTTGCGCATTTCTTGCTTTCTTTCATTAGTTTTATCGTCATAGCCAACAACATGAAGCAATGCATGTAAAACCACCCTAACTACTTCATTTTCAAGGGTTTGTTTGTAAATTCTTGCATTTTTAAAAACTTCTGAGGGACAAATATATGCTTCTGCCTTTATATCTTTGCCTTCAGAATAATCAAAAGTTATGACATCTGTAACAAAGTTATGATTAAGATGATTGTTGTTTACTTTTAGGATCTCCTCTTCGGAAACAAAATAGAAGAAAAACTTTTTTATCTCTTTTCTGTTAGAAAGGGCGACGCTTCGTAACAATTTAATTACGGAAAGCTCGTCATCTAAAGAAAAATTTGTGCTATACTTAAAACAAATCATATGTTAATACAAAACTACACAATCAATTGAGAAATTATTGTTTTATCTTTGATAAAAAATCAATTTGTCAGCAAATAAAATTCGTGTAAGATTTGCGCCAAGCCCAACAGGGCCGCTTCATATTGGGGGGTTGAGAACAGCGCTCTTTAATTATCTGTTTGCAAAAAAAAACAAAGGTGTTTTCTTGGTGCGCATTGAAGACACTGATAAAAAAAGAGAGGTAGCTGGCGCAGAAGAGTACATTTTTAAATCACTGGAGTGGTGTGGGATGCAAGTCGATGAAAGAACCTCAAGTAATAGCTACCGGCAAAGCAGCAGAAAAGAGCTATATCAAAAAAAAGCCAAAGAACTTGTAAAAAAGGGGTTGGCTTATTATGCTTTTGACTCAGAAAAAGACCTTCAAGGCTTAAGAGAGGGGTGGGCTAAAAAAAAAGAAGCATTTATATACAACTGGAAAACAAGAGAGGGCTTAAAAAACTCATTAACACTAAGCGAAGAAGAGGTAAGCAATATGATTGCTGGGGGCAAAGCATATGTAATTCGTTTTTTATGCCCAAATAAAAGGAATGTTATTACCAATGACATAATTAGGGGGGCAGGCAACATCGACTCGTCTTTAATTGATGATAAAATTTTAATTAAAGCTGACGGAATGCCAACATATCACTTTGCAAATGTGGTAGACGACAACATGATGAAAATCTCTCATGTGATTAGGGGAGAGGAGTGGCTTCCTTCTCTTGCTCTTCATGTTTTACTGTATGAGGCGTTTGGATGGAGCCCTCCAAAATTTGCACACTTGCCTTTAATTCTTAACCCCAATGGCAGGGGAAAATTAAGTAAAAGGTCAGGTAGCTCTTCAGGTTTTCCTGTATTTCCGTTAAGCTGGGAGAAAAAAGATAAAATTTTGGGGTTTAAAGAGTGTGGTTTTTTGCCAGAGGCTCTTAATAATTATATGGCATCATTAGGCTGGACAGCGGAAAATGGGGAGGAAATTATGACTATGGACAAACTAATTAAAAACTTTAAAATTGAAAAGGTTGTTTCAGCATCGGCAAGTTTTGATTTTGAGCGTTTAAAATGGGTAAACCAAAAACACATATCAAAAACGTCTAATGAAGAGCTTCTTCGTGAGATAGTTAAGTTTTTCCCAGACACAAAGGGGCTAGAAAACACACGAGTTTTACTTGCTGTTGGCTTGGTGAAAGACCGGGCTGAAACAATTTTAGACTTTTGGGAACTTATGAGATATCTTTTTTATGCTCCGGAGATCTTTAACAAAACCGCTGTTCTAAAGCTTTCAGACAAGACAAAACTTATTTTAAAGGAGGCAAAAAAATAGTGAATGGAATAGAAAATCAAAAGCATCTTGACTTTGGGGAAGTCTTCATCTCGACATGTTTGGCTTGGACCAGCGAAAACAATATTAAGGCTGGTCAGCTAATGATGGCATTGCGAATAGCAATGGTTGGGGGCCTACACGGCATTGATTTAAAAAAAATTGTTTCTTTTGTAGGCCCTAATGAGGTTTACACAAGGCTAGAAAAGCTGCAAAATTATATTCATTAAAAAAAACAAGACATTGCAATTTTTTTTTTTTTTTTTTTTTGGTACACTTGATTTTTTTTATATTGAATATCTAACCTTTAAACTTAAAAGATCATGATTGGAATTATAATGTTGCCTATAATAATTGGGCTTCTTTTCTTTACATTTTTTATTGTAAAACAACAATCTGCAGCTGTAGTCAAAAGATTTGGAAAATTTGTTTATGTTCGCCAGTCTGGGCTACAAATTAAAATTCCAATTATTGATAATATTGCCGGTAGACTGAGTTTAAGAATCCAGCAACTAGACGTGGTTGTTGAAACAAAAACTAAAGACGACGTTTTTGTTAAACTTAAGGTTTCCGTTCAATTTAAAGTTATTAAAGATAAAGTCTATGACGCATTTTATAAGCTTGACAACCCGGCAGATCAGATTACTAGCTTTATTTTTGATGTTGTTCGAGCTGAGGTGCCTAAGCTTATCTTGGATGATGTCTTTCTTAAAAAAGACGATGTTGCCATCGCTGTAAAGTCAGAGCTTCAAGAAGCTATGACCGAATATGGTTTTCAAATAATTAAAACCCTTGTAACTGACATTGACCCTGATGCTCAGGTTAAAGAATCAATGAACAGAATTAATGCTTCTGAAAGAGAAAAGGTTGCTGCACAGTTTGAAGGGGAAGCTCAGAAAATTTTAATTGTTGAAAAAGCTAAAGCTGAGGCGGAAAGCAAAAGGCTGCAGGGGCAGGGAATTGCAGACCAAAGGCGTGAAATTGCTAGAGGCCTTGAAGACTCCGTAAAAGTATTAAATGGGGTTGACATTAACTCTCAAGAGGCTTCCGCGCTAATTGTTGTAACGCAACACTATGATACTCTTCAGTCTGTAGGAGCTGAGGCGAACAGCAATTTAATATTGATGCCTAACTCTCCTCAAGCAGGTTCCGAAATGCTAAATAATATGGTTGCCTCGTTTACAGCAAGCAATCAAATCGGAGAAGAAATGAAAAAAGCTAGGGTGAAAAAGCAAGATAAAGAAAGCAAATAGGTTACTTAGCTTCTTTTTGCCCAAGAATCTCTAAGGCCTACCGTTTTATTAAAAACAAGTTTGTCTTTTGTAGTGTCTTGGTCTGCAACAAAATAGCCCTTTCTTTGAAATTGAAACCTTTCTCCTGACTTGCTTTCATCAATTGACGGTTCAGCATAAGCTTCTACCGTTGCAAGAGAGTTTGGGTTAAGGTCTTGCATAAAATCTCCCTCAGAGTTTAGGCCCGGAGACTCTTTCATAAATAGCCTGTCATAAAGCCTCACTGAGATTTTAATGCTTTCTTTACTAGACACCCAATGTAGTGTCCCTTTAACCTTCCTTAAACTTTCGGGTGAGCCTGTGCCGCTTTTACTCATAGGGTCATATTCACAAAGAACCTCCATGACATTCCCTTTGCTGTCTTTAATGCAATCAACAGCTTTGATAATGTATGCACTCTTAAGCCTAACCTCTTTGTCAATACTAAGTCTAAAAAATTTTCTGTTTGCCGTTTCTTTAAAGTCCTCTTGTTCAATATAAAGGTGTTTAGAAAAAGGGATGTCTCGGGTCCCTGAAGAGGAGTCTTCAGGATTGTTTTCAGAGGAAAGCACCTCTTTCTCACCATCAGGGTAATTAATTATAGTAAGCTTCAGGGGGTTTAATACTACCATTTTTCTGTCAGCAACCTTGTTTAAATCTTCTCTCGCACAAAACTCCAACAATGAAACATCAATAATATTTTCTCTTTTGGCAACGCCAACTTTTTCAATAAATTTTCTAATTGATTTGGGGGTGTAGCCTCTTCTTCTTAGCCCTGAAATTGTTGGCATTCTTGGATCATCCCAACCAGAAACAACATTGTTCTCAACCAGCTTGGACAGTTTTCTTTTACTCATAATAGTATAGCTTAAGTTCAGTCTTGCGAACTCTCTTTGTTTTGGTCTGATTTTAAGCTGCTCTTCATTAGTGGGCAAAGAATCTAAAAACCATTCGTATAAATCTCGGTGCGGCTTAAACTCCAGGGAACAAAGAGAGTGGGAAATCTGCTCTATATAATCACACTGTCCATGGGCCCAATCGTACATTGGATAAATGCTCCATTTATCTGAGGTTCTGTGGTGGGTTTTGTTTAAGACCCTATAAATTACTGGGTCTCTCATTAGCATATTTGCGTTTGACATATCTATTTTAGCTCTTAACACGTGTTCTCCCTCCTTTACTTTTCCTTCTTTCATTTTAGCAAATAAAGAGATGTTTTCTTCTTTAGGTCTGTCACGAAAAGGGCTGTTTTGACCTGCTTTGGTTGGTGTTCCTTTTTGAGAAGCTATTTGTTCAGAAGTTTGAGAGTCGACGTATGCCTTGTCTACACTAATTAAATAAAGCGCCCAATTGTAAAGTTGATCAAAATTATCGGACGAATATGTTTCTTTTTTCCATAGGAAACCAAGCCAAGCAATATCTTTCTTTATTGCATCAACATACTCTTGCTCCTCTGCTACAGGATTTGTGTCATCGAATCTAAGAAAAACCGGAGCACTATACTGCTCACCAAGCCCAAAGTTGAGACCAATAGCCTTAGCATGTCCTATGTGCAAATATCCATTAGGTTCTGGCGGAAACCTGAAGCGAAGGTTGCTCTTTTGTAAACCAGATTCAATGTCTGTTCTTATTATTTGTTCTATAAAATTTTGCCCTTTATTTTCCACACTAAATTGTTTTTAATAAGTTTACAAAGTTATCAAAAGAATAGTTAATGAAAGGTACGGTAAAAGTTGA
>MDTB01009276.1_pt1 | contig 43317 bp, 30 predicted proteins | sample 811161 | NCBI WGS metagenome assembly MDTB01 (sample SAMN05326650, study PRJNA326480) | marine metagenome | isolation source: seawater | place: Mediterranean Sea | collected 2009 | reverse complement strand
TAAGAATGCCGCTCATGCTGCCATCATCATTGCGTTTGCGTATATAGATGGTGACCCCACGCGCGACAGAATTAAACACGCCTTCGCGGAAAATTAGGCTTGAATACTCCGCCGTGACGTCTTTTCTCAGGCGCTGCATTTTCGCCAAAGCCGCAGGGCCAGCCCATGTCGTCATCACCATGAGTAACAGGGATATGAGCAAAGATAATAAAATCGCAGGGCGGGCAATGCGCCCAGGGGAGAAGCCGAGCGAGCGCATAACGATAAGTTCACTGTCTGTGGTCATGCGGTTATATAAAAACAGCACAGCGACGGAAAGGGCAACGGGGACGATGACTTCAAAAAAGCGCGGCAGAGCAAGGAGGATCAACAGCATGAAAATGCTACTCGACGCGCCTGATTCAATGATGAGCTCAAGGAAGCGCAAAGATTGCGAAAGGAAGATCACACCCGTAAGGGTAAGCGACACGACAATCGTGATCCCTAAAAGCTGCCAAAATAAATATTTATTGATAATACTCATGCGCTTTTTATGGACGATTGTTTTTCAAAATTCAAGTTCTTATGCGCAACATGTGCATGAGTCCAAATTCTGCCGACCTTATGGATTGACCTTTTTTAGGGGGAGGGCCATGATTGCAGGACATTTGTAAACAATTATCGATCTATTTAAATTTTAAGGAATACACATGAAACTCTCATTTCTCGCTGACGTAAACAGCGCCGCTGATACAGTGGTTTTCCCCGTGTTTAAAGGCCAAGAGTTAAAAGGCACGCTCGAATCTCTAGATTCGCAAACAGGCGGCTTGATTGCACAGCATTATAATGCATCAAAGCATTTTAAGTTTAAGTTGGGGCAAACATTGGTTCTGCACTTGCCAGAAGTGACAGGTTTTTCGCAAGCGATATTGCTCGGCCTTGGCGATGAAGAGAAAATGGATGCGGATAATGCGGAGATTGCAGGCGGTAAGCTTGCAAAGGCGTTGAAGCAAAGTGGCGTTGCACATGCGGGCGTATATATGGATTACGGTGTTACCGATAGTGACTTAAGCGTAGATTTATTGATCGCGCATTTGGCTCTAGGCCTTAATCTTGCGTCTTATGATTTCGATAAATACAAAGATAAGCGCGAGAAAAATGATGACGATACCGCGCTTGACGCGGTTGATTTTATTTCTTCGCAAAGTGAAGTGGCAGATAAAGTATATCAGATGCTTGATGCGATGGCGCAGGGCGTGTTCTTTGCCCGTGACCTTGTGAATGAGCCGCCAAATGTTCTTTACCCTGAGAGCTATGCAGAGATCGTTAAAGAAAAGCTGAAACCACTTGGCGTTCAAGTTGAGATTCTTGATGATAAGAAAATGCTTAAAATGGGCATGGGCGCATTAATGGCGGTGGGGCAAGGCTCTATTCGTAAGCCGCGCATGGTGATTATGCGCTGGAATGGCGGCAAGGCCGATGAAAAGCCGCTGGGCTTCGTTGGTAAGGGCGTTACATTTGACACGGGCGGCATTTCAATTAAGCCTGCCGCGCAAATGGATATGATGAAAATGGATATGGGCGGCTCTGCTGCTGTCTGCGGCCTAATGTATTCACTCGCATTGCGTAAAGCGCCGGTTAATGTTGTCGGCGCAATCGGCCTTGTTGAAAATATGCCTTCTGATAATGCATATCGCCCAGGTGATATTATCAAGGCCTATAACGGTAAAACCATTGAGGTTCTGAACACTGATGCCGAAGGACGCTTGGTGCTTTGTGATACCCTGTCTTACGTTCAAGAACAAGACGATCCAAAGGTGCTTATCGACCTTGCGACACTTACTGGCGCGATTATGGTGGCGTTGGGCACTGAGTTTACGGGCGTTTTCTGTAACGATGATGATTTATGGTCGAAAATGGAAAGTTCTGGCGCAAAAAGCGGCGAACAGCTCTGGCGGATGCCGCTTGGCGAAAACTTTAGTGAAGAAATGAAGAGTAAAGTGGCGGATTACCGCAATTTGGGTACAGTATCTCGCTTTGGCGGCGCTTCGACGGCGGCGGCTTTCCTTGAGTTCTTTATTGATAAAGACCGTCCTTGGGCACATATGGATATTGCAGGCACAGCTTGGGCGCATAAAGATAAGCCATTAGGCCCGCTTGGCGGTACTGGCGCTGGGGTGCGCGCTTTGCATAAGCTGATCACTGATCATTACGAGTAAGCTGAGCATTTATGACGGATATCCGCTTTTATCATTTACAGCAACATAGCTTAGACCAAGCATTGCCGTTATTACTGCGCAAGGCGCTTGATAACGGCAAGCGCATTTTGGTGCGCCTTGCTGATGAAGCACGGATTGAAAGCCTCAGCGAGGCGATATGGTCATATAAAGAAAATGGCTTTATTCCCCATGGCGCGGCGAATAATGACGATAGCGCGGATCAGCCCGTTTTGCTTACCGCCAGCGGTGAAAACGCCAATAAGGCGGATATGCTTGTGCTGACGAACGGCAATGCAGCGAGTGATGAGTATACAGATTTAGATGATTTTTCATTATGCTGCGAAATGTTTAGCGGGCAAGATGCAAATGAGGTGGCTGCGGCGCGGCTACGCTGGAAAGCCTATAAAGACGCAGGGCATAACTTGACCTATTGGCAGCAAACTGAGCGCGGCGGCTGGGAACAGAAAGCATAATTCATGTGTGGCATAACCGGCATTTTTGATATCGGGGCGCGTGATGCTTCTCATAGAGATGCAATGCGCAGCATGGTCGAGGCCATGAATGACAGCTTGACGCATCGTGGGCCTAATTCTTCTGGCGTATGGAGCGACGAAGATACGCCGCTTACATTAGGCCATCGCCGCTTAGCGATTGTTGATTTATCAAGCCATGGTCATCAACCTATGCACTCACAAAGCGGGCGCTATGTTGTCGCCTATAATGGTGAGATTTATAATTTTCTCGATATGCGGCGCAGTTTAGAAGATGCGGGGCATCAGTTCACCGGCCATAGCGATACAGAAGTTTTACTTGCCGCGATTGAGCATTGGGGCATTAATACGGCGGTTCAGAAAATCAATGGCATGTTCGCGATTGCGCTATGGGACCGTCAGAGCAAAGAACTACATTTACTGCGCGACCGTTTTGGTAAAAAACCGCTTTATGTTGGCTGGGCGGGGGAGCAAATCCTTTTTGCTTCTGAGCTAAAGGCCTTTGCCGCACAGCCCGATTTTCAGCGAGAGAAAACGATTAATCCGGATGTTTTAGCGCTTTATATGCGCCTGTCATACGTGCCTGCGCCGCATTGTATATTTAAAAATGTCTGGAGTATTCCCGCTGGGCAGCGCATGACGCTGAAATACGGTAAGGTGAGTGCGGGGCAGGATTTATCGGCTTTGTTCGAGGTCTATTTTGATGCGGGGGCGCATATCCAAACCAGCCGCACCGATACCGACCCAAAACGCAGCTTTGATGATGCGCTTTCTGGGCTTGACCATGTAATGCATAAGGCGGTTGAGCGCCGCTTAATCTCAGATGTGCCGTTAGGGGCATTTTTATCGGGCGGCATCGATTCTTCTTTGGTCGTTGCGCTGATGCAAGAGCAGATGAATGCACCCGTACAAACTTTCTCAATCGGTTTTAATGAGCCCAAATATAATGAAGCCGAACATGCGAAGGCCATTGCCGCGCATCTCGGCACGGATCACCATGAATATTATGTTGATAGCGGCGCGGTGAAAGACAGCCTTGCGCTAATGGCGGATATTTATGATGAACCTTTCGCGGATGCGTCGCAAATCCCGACCTTTATGATCGCGCGCGAAGCAGGCAAGGATGTTACGGTCGTGCTAACGGGTGATGGCGGCGATGAAATGTTCGCAGGCTATAAACGCCATTATCAAGGGGCGCAAGTTTGGCGTAAATTGCGCATGATTCCTGCGCCTTTGCGCAAAGCTTTGCGGGGGGCGCTGCAAAAAACACTGCCCGCATCACTGCAATGTCAGAATGATAAAATAAACCGTTTGCTTGAGGTGATGGATAGTAGCAGTTTAAATGATTTTTATAACGGACTCTCGCAGCAATGGCATGATAGCGCATCGTTGGTTGAGAATAGCGCAGATATACCGCTGCTGAACCAAGATATACGCCGCCAACTGCAAGGCTTAAAACCCGAAGAGCAAATGGTATATTGGGATGTGTTATCGCATTTGCCTGATCGGATGATGGTTAAAGTTGACCGCGCAACCATGGCAAATAGTATTGAAAGCCGTGCGCCCTTTATGGATGTTGATGTCTTTGATTATGCATGGTCACTGCCGCTCGCGCATAAAATTCATGCAGGGCAGGGGAAATATGTCGTGCGCGAGCTTCTCGCACGTTATTTGCCGCGTACCTTGTTTGAACGGCCAAAGCAAGGCTTCACCCCGCCATTAAATGCGTGGCTGAGCGGTGATTTAAAGTCATGGGTCGAGGGGCTTATTCATGATAAATCGAGCCCTGCGAATGATTACTTTGATTTAAGCTTAATTGATAAGGCATGGCGGCGCGTGGCCTTGGGCTCAGAAGCCGACACATTGCGGGTCTGGAATTTTGTTATGTTCCATTTGTGGCATCAGCGCTGGATGGCCTAATGCCTAAGGTCTATTGTTTAATTTAATTTTTAGTATAGTTTTATCGTTATGAATGTATTGAAACCTGTGAAAAATAGTGCCATTTGGCAGCGCGCGAAATCTTCGTATTTAGTGCTTATCTGTATCTTTGTTGTTCTGGCGCTGTCGCTACAGGATCAAGCAAGCTTTCATGTGTTTTTGAAAGTGTTGAGCGATGCCTATATTGCGGTAAGCGTCTTCGTTGCGTTTACCTTGGTCATATTTTATACGCTAGAATCCGCCTTTAAGCTTAATACCAAAGTTTTTCTACGTAAATATAAGCACTTACAAGTGCCTATTGCAGCGCTTTTAGGGGCGTTGCCGGGGTGCGGCGGCGCGATTATTGTCGTGACCCAATATGTGCGCGGGCGCTTGTCTTTTGGCAGTGTTGTCGCCGTTTTAACGGCGACGATGGGCGATGCAGCGTTCTTATTATTGGCGCAGGCGCCGCAAACAGGTTTTTTTATTATGGGGCTCGGCGTGTGTGTCGGCATAATAAGCGGCTATGCCATTGATGCGCTGCATGGACAAGATTATTTGCGCCCGAAGGATGAGGAAATTTCGCGCGCGAAATGTTTGGAAGATAGTGATGCGTCGAGATTAAGGCTTAATGGTTTTGATTGTGTTTGGCTCGCCCTCGTGGGGCCAGGTTTTATTTTGGGCATATTAGGGGCGCTGCAAATTGGCGCGATTGGCTGGCTTTCTGAAGATATGCATAACGCCATTGCGCTGTATCTTGGCGCAGCAGGCGCTGTTTTAGGGTGCTTGATGTGGGTTTATTCATCCGTATTTCGAGTCCATCGTGCGGGTGAGCAGTATGGCGCAGCACATAACATTCATATGAGCAGTGAAAAAGACCATCCCGTGCATCGCGTTATTCAGGATACGAATTTTGTCACAACATGGGTGGTTTTTGCGTTTTTTATCTTTGAAATGACCCTCCATATAACGCAGATTGATCTTGTTGGCTTGTTTTCTGGTGTGCATCTTTACTTGCCGTTAATCGCGATCCTTATCGGTTTTATACCCGGCTGCGGGCCGCAAATTCTAGTGACGGCTACGTACTTAAGTGGCGCGATCCCGCTTTCTGCGCAAATTGGCAATGCGATTAGTAATGATGGTGATGCTTTGTTCCCCGCAATCGCTCTCGCGCCAAGGGCTGCGGTGGTGGCAACCGTCTATTCCGCTTTGCCGGCATTTATTGTTGCTTACGGATATATGTGGTTATTTGAAAGCTAGCTATTGAATATTTCCTCAGAAAAACCATAATCTCTATAGAGGCGTAAATGAAAGGACTTAAATTATGTCGAGTTTAAAAGTTACAGATACAAATTTCGATAAAGAAGTTTTGAAAGCAGATGGCCTTGTGGTCGTTGATTTTTGGGCTGAGTGGTGTCAGCCATGTCAAGCGATGTCACCATTAATAGATGACGTTGCATCTGAAATGTCAGATAAGTTCAAGGTTGTTAAAATTAATATTGAAGACAGCCCAGAAACACCAACGAAGTATAATGTGCGCGGCATCCCGACACTAATGGTGTTCAAAGAAGGCCAAGTGGTTGATACGCGCGTTGGCGGTATGAATAAAGATCAACTAAATGATTGGCTCGGCACTGTTTCTTAACGGCGTATAAGAGCAATATATTTTTATGACCCAGCTAAACTATTTAGCTGGGTTTTTTTGTCGTTGACATAATGCACAAGGTTTGCTTAATTGGTTTTTCATAAGGCTGTCCCGTTGAGAGAATGGGTAAGGGAGTTTACATGCCGCATAAAAAACCGATAGAGATTCAATGCGCATTAAATGTGATTGAAGGGCTTGATCAAGCGGATCAAGAGGCTTATCAGGCGCTACGTAAGGCGCTGCCGATACTTGCGGTGAAACTTAAAGCAAGTGGGCATGAGGTAACAGAAGATATTCTGCGCTATCATGCGGCGCAGGGCGCAGAGTATATTGCGGCGCGAGTTAAGGCGCTTTCCCCCTCTACGAAACAGAACCGTATGATAAATTATGACGATATTAAAGAGAAATTGGCAGCAGATGATGCTGAGGATATGAATGCCTTTTTTGACAGCGCTGAAGGCGCTTTTCTTCGGCTTTGTACAAACGCTGATTTAGATGAAATCAAAGCGCATTATAGCGCAGATCTTGACATTTCAGAATATGGGGATGTATTTCTACAAAGCCTAATTAATGAACGGCGCCCTGACGTCATCAATTACTTATATGAAATGGATATCGATTTTGGTGCGCTTTTTGCTGCTGATATTCTTAACCTTACTGAAATTGGCTGCGCAGAATTAGCAGAAATCATAATTGATGGGAATAAAGAAGATCACATATTTATGGAGGAGCTTTATAACTTAGCATCCTTTCATAATTATGTTGATATTTTGTCTATAATGCATGAGATGTCCATTGCAGGTGATTTTAATCAGGACACCGCTATGTTTAATGCTGCAAAAGGTAATGCTTTAGAGAGTTTAGAATATTTGCATCAGAATTTCTCTGTGAATTTGAGCGTAGGTGAACATAGCGCACTGATACTTGCGGCGACAGATAGCGCCATAGACACAATGAAATATCTTTTACAACATGGCGAGTCTTTTGATGATGTGCATGATGAAGATTTTGCAGGCATTTTTGCAAATTGTGATTTGGAAGTTTTAACTTATATGGCCAAGAACACTACAGTGTTTGCACGCAGCGGAGATGTGTTTACTGAAATAAGGGAGCGCCTTGCTTCACTGCGCGATTGGCAGCACATACACACTGAAGTTATAAAAGGCGGTTTGCCGCGTTATGCGCATCGGTACAACCCCCATTATTATCACCATGATCTCGTTATTGAGCTGAGTGAAATATTGCGCGCCGAAGGGGTTGATAATGCTCTTGATTGTGCATATAACGCCGCCGCATTATTTGGCAGCAAAGCACAGCTTATGCGCTATTTAGATAAATGGGCTGAAAATGCGCAGCATCCGCTTTTCATGGCAACCAATATGATTTCTATACCGATTACGGGCGAGCTTGACTTAAAGTCATGGGGCGATGCGGTCATGCAGCATGGCCCTGCTATGGCACAGCTAGTACAATTCGCCGACGTGCTCGAGGCACCACTACGTAGTAAATGCGGACGCAGTTGGTCGTTAAATGCGACGCTTGATGCTGTGGCGGAGCATGTATATGAACAGGGCGTGGATTATCCAGAATGGGCGAGGCTCTGTCTTAAAGTCAATTGGGATCAAGCTTTGTTTGATAAGGGGGCTGATTTAATCGCCACTACTGCATTTAGGCAAGAATTTAGTGATAAGGATGATGTGGCCTGCTTACCTGACGTGGTGATTGATGGCGCATTGTTTGATAAGCCAAAATATAATTTTAAAAAGCTTAAGGATGGCGACTTGCGCGGCCTTGTCCTTGGTGAGCTTACAGATTGCTGCCAGCATTTGGGCGATAATGGCGCGGACTGCGCGGCGCATGGTTATTTATCCCCCCATGGTGGGTTTTATGTTTTGGCGGACAAGAAGACAGACCAGATTGTCGCACAAAGTTGGGCATGGCGCGGACAAAAGGGCGAACTTGTTTTTGATAGCCTTGAATATCTTGATGGGCATATGAATAGCGTACAGTGGTCAGGCTTACTTGATAATCTGGCGGCTGAATTTCAGAAAAACGCGGAGGTCTCGGCTTTTTTAGTTGGGACAGATGGCGACACGCCAAAGGACTTACCCTATCCACAGCTCTGCGATGCAAAGCTTGCGCAGCCGCGTGATTATCAAGGGTATCGCGATTCAGCAGACGGACAATATGTGATTTATAAACGCTAATGTTACGCCCTATATAGACGGCAGCTTTTAATTCTATTACGGTGTCTTTTATTCAATTGATTGATCACAAGGTGCTGTTTACATGATTTGGTATTATATCCTCCTTTATGCGTTGATACAGGGCATAACAGAATTTTTGCCGATAAGCTCTTCGGGGCATTTAATCTTGGCACATGAGTGGGTTAATGGGCAAATGCAAAACGCCGCTTCGGAAGAAAGCGCACGCTGGGCGCAGGATGCGATTATTGATATTGCAGTGCATGTCGGGACTTTATTTTCCGTGTTACTTTATTTTTGGCGTGATTTCTTTGTAATCGCGCGCGGCGTTATTCTATCCGTTTTTGGTAATGCTCAGCTGCGCGGCAGTGAGGATGTTACGCAGGGGCGTAATGCCGCTTTTTACATTGTTCTTGCTTCAATTCCGGTGATCATTGCAGGGTTTATGTTGCATAAATGGCAGCCTGATTGGCTGCGCTCGGCGGAAGTCGTCGCATGGACAACACTTATTTTTGCTTATGCGCTCTGGCTTGCTGATCGTTTTGCGCCGCATAAGCTTGATGTGCGTAAAATGACTTGGAAATCTGCACTGATTGTAGGGCTGGCGCAGGTCTTGGCGCTTATACCGGGGACGAGCCGTTCAGGCATTACGATGACGGCGGCGCGCGGCCTTGGTTACACACGCGAAGCGGCGGCGAAGTTCTCACTGTTTTTATCCGTTGTTGCAATTAGCGGCGCGGGGTTACTTGCGGGGCTCGATGTGCTTAAATCTGATAATGCGCAGCTTGGCATCGACGCAGCGCTTGCGGCTGTGATTTCTTTTGTCGCGGGCTATGTTGCGATTGCCGTGATGATCAAATGGTTAAAAACCCATGATTTCACGCCATTTGTCCTTTACCGCGCGCTGCTTGGTTTAGTCTTATTGCTGATTGTTTATCTCTAGTTCTTGAAGCGTAGAGACATAATAAAAATGTCGCCATGATTTTGGCAGCATTTTTATTGTTGATTATTATTCCTTATAAGATTCTTTAACGGCCTTGGCAACGCTTGGGAAGCGCTCCACTAGGTCCTTAATATTCTGCGGTACAGAATCGCCTTTTGCGAGAGGTTCAGCCCATTTCGATAGTTCTTGTTGAGCAGATCTCTGCTCAATACTTTTCGCCATTTCGGGGTGTTTTAGGCGTATGCGTGCAATATGGTCAGGGACTTCACTGTCTTTCATATGACCATATTTGGCCAAGGCGGCCTGATCTTGCGCTGCGTTTGTTTGTTTGTATTTCTGCGTTATACCGCCAGTGAACTGGTTGAATATTTGGTTCGCAGCCATTGCCGTACGGGAAACCATAGATGATGTAATATCTTCTTTCTGGTCAACAAAGGTCGGCACTGAGCCGCCAACCCAACGCAAGATACTTTGCGGAATTTGGTCAACAAGCTTAAATGAAGATACGCCAATCATGTATAAGAGCATGGTAAACATAACCAGATAGAACATCTTATCAACTGGGCCACGAATATTATCGGCAAATGTTACGGTGTTCTGCTCAGCAATCGTTGCGCCGCCGACATTGGCAATAACAACTTCCCATATATCGACCAAAACGTTCGCCATGGCAGAAAAAATCGTGATTGATGCAATAAAGCCCATAACAATCATAATTGGGCGGACAAAAATTTCAAAGAGTAGATAATAACCATTTGCCGCTTTCTGACCAGGCAGGCCGCCACCTTCAATATGTAAGTGTGCCAGCGCCCATAGCGGTACGCCGACCATGGCTTCAAACACTGTTTTAACCCATGTGCCAACAGCAAAGAAAAAATACATGAAGGGCAGCATCGGGACAACATAGAACAAGATAAATCCTGCCGTCATTGTGATACCTGCTGCGGTGACAAGGGCAGAACCAATCGCGCCAGCAAAATCACCCATGCCAGATAGGGGATTATCGGCGCCGCTGACCAAATCGGCAAGCATACCGCCCGCACCGATCGTTAAGTTTCTTATTGACCCTTCAATAAGCGATTTGCCGAGGCCAGATAATTTGGCAAGTGGGTGGATGTTTTCATCTGTGTTCTTGGTCATTGAATACAGGCCGTCAATACCGAAAATCCATGCAAGGGTTGCTTCAAATGTATTACCGCTACTGTTTCTGCCGCCTGTACCCGCGCCATCTTCAAGCCATTGTTTGTAAATGTCGTAATAAAGGCGCGCAACAGCAAGCTCACCATGGCGTGGTAGAATCGCTCCTTGTGTGAACGCGCCAAAATTGGGATTGAATAAATCAGCGGTAATTGCGCTTGGGTCGTTTTGGGCTCTTATTTTTGCAACGCGCTGCATTGTTACGGGCCATGATTTAATTTCGGGCATGCCGTTAACTGCGGAGATCAAGCCGCCATTAATTTCTGCGATACGGTTATACCAAATGCCCGCCCCAGCCCAGCCCCGATCAAGAAGGGGCTGTGGAACGACATTCTGATTGTTTGTGCCAATGTTGTCGCGCTCTAACTTAACGGCAGCTTCAATGATGCAGTTAAGGTGGTCACGCAGCACGATGGCGCCATTTTCTTTGAAGGTTGAAATGGATTGTTTATATAAGCCACTGCTGTCAAGGAATTGCGGCATAGGCGCTGGAGTGGCTGTGGAATTAAGCCGTGCGTGTATAAAAGCCCTTGAGCTGATGGATAAATCGCCGCCAAAAGTCGTAATAGCCGAGTTGCCAGGAACACTAACAAGGTTGCCTGAGCCGTCTGTTGTTATAATGTTACGGAATGTCGTGTTGTCGCAGGTTGGTGGTGAGTACAGACTTTGCAGTGACCATAAATCCGTAATGATTTCATACATTTTTTTTCTAAAAAGTTCTGCGCCGGGGGAGCTTGCATTAACGGCAGGGATAACAATCTCTCCACAATATGGGAAAACGCCTGCTGCATATTCACCGCTATAAAGTTTCTTTGGTTTTGGTTGGCCATTTAGTTGCATAAGGGTATATTCACCAGGGTCTACGGAACCCCAGCGTAAAATCATATCTCCACCGTTAAAGAATGCGTTAGCGTCCATGTACGATGTTTCATTGCTCATCGTTGTAAAATAGGGCTTACGTGAATTATTGTTTGGATTTATGAGATATAATGAGACCTCTTTATAAAATTCATTTGCCATGCCACGACGTGGGAATATTTTGGGTTCAACTTGTTCACAGACATTAACAAGATGCATAAAACCGACTAAATCCATTGCGTCTTTTGCCATGGGGGTGCCGACCATTGAGTTGGCATTTATCAGCCCAGATGTACTGGCTTCGACATTAAATTGTTGCCAAACATTGGTGGCAAGGCTTGAGCCCCACTTTGCGGAATATAAAACGCCGTATTGTGCAAGGTTCAGGCCATTGGATATCGGTATGATTAAACCTAATGCGGCAATAAGACGTAATGGTGCCCAGCCTTTCGCAAAACGCTTGCCAAAAGGTGTTCCACTTTGGATGCTTTCGAGAATAATCGCGACAATAAAATACAGTAGAATAAACAAGCCAACGGCGGCGATCGTGTAGCTAAAAAAGGCGAAAAGCTGATGTAATGCATGGTGGAAGGCCCATGGAAAGATAGGCGGGACTTCTATCGTAGCTGTGGTCGAGTTTGTACCATCATAGCGCATAGAGCTACATGGTGTGCTCATATCACCAACGCAAGAACCAAAGAAGCCCATAACGCCAGAGCCTGTGGTTACGGGTACGCCAAATATGCGATCCATAAGTACAAAAGCAATATCATTTGAAGGGTTTTGCGTCTCAAAAATATGCGCGAAGGCTCCGGGCATAATCACAGCAAATACAAAGGAGAGGATTTGCGCAAAAATAAGAAAAATTGAAAAAGAAATTAAGCCGAAGATAATGATTTGATCGAGATGCTTGCGGCTAAAGACGAGGTTTTCTTTTGCGGCAAAGATAACGTTGAAGATGCCGAAACGTCCAAAATTTTGAGCGCTCAGATATGTGTGTCCAACAGGAAGCAGGCCGACATTAAAGAAAATTTGTGCCATTAAGGCGGCAATCGTAGCAAAGCCGCTGCGCCAAAGCTCAACAATGCGTGGGATAATACCGGGCAACATGGCATATTTTAATGCCACGGGAACGGTGATGTTCTTTACCTTCTTATCAGCCATAAATTTTTATGCCTTTACCTTTATAACTCTTTTGTGTTCAGCGTCGTTTATTTCTTTAAAGCGCCCATACCTTTTTGCATGGCATCTTTCGTGCCGCCTGTAATTTGTCCAAACATATGTCCGCCACCAATCGCTGCGTATTGTACAAGCCCGCCCGCAGCGTCTTGTGATTGATCAACAAATGAGGATACATTCGCCCCCATCCAACGCAAGATTTGTTGCGGTATAAGTTCAACCAGCTTAAAGGATGATACAGCCATCATATATAGGATAATGGTGTAGACGACGAGGTAGAATAGCTTATCGACTGGCCCACGAATGGATTCAATCAGCCCTGCCTTTTCTGTGTCGCCTGTACCGCCAACATTGGCGAGGACAATATCCCAAATGTCGTGTAGTACGGCGGCCATCGCCGCAAAGACGGTGATACCTGCGATGAGACCGAATATAATCATGATCGGCCTTAAGAAAATCTCGAAGATTAGATAATAGCCGTTAATTGCGGCGTCGCCAGGTAGGCCATTGCCATCAATACGTATATGCGCAAGCGCCCATAGCGGCACGCCGACCATGGCTTCAAATACGGTCTTGATCCAGTTGCCGACCGCGAAGAAGAAGTAAATAAACGGCAAGAACGGAATAACGTAATAAAGTACGAAGCCTGCCGTAAGGCCAACGGTGGCAACACTAAACATGATGTCACCAATAATTGCGCCGCCCTCTTCACCAATACGTGATAATGCTGGGTTGTCAATATAGGTTGCGATGACGCTGCCGCCCATGGCGACTGTGCCAACAGTCAAGTTTCTAATCGTTGCGTCAATAAGGCCTTTGCCGACACCAACAAGTTTTGCTAGCGGGTGAACGCCTGTATTCTGTGTGATGGAATACAGGCCGTCTAAACCAAATAAAGCGCTGAGCATTTCGCCAAAGACATTGCCTGATGTGCTTGCCTTGCCGATACGGTTAGAATCTGTCAGCCAGTATTTATAAAGATCATAATAGGCCTGTGCGACAGCCGCTTCTGCGTCACCACGCGGCAAGTTAAGTAATTGTCCGCTGCTACGTTTTGGGTTGTAAATCTCGCCTGCACTGACGTTCGTATCAACCCTTATTTTCGCTTTTGCTGTACGCTCCATGGCAATGGGGTATGCGGTGACGGCTGGAATATTATTTGCCGCAGTAATCAGCGTGCCATTCATAGCAGCAATCTTATTGTACCAAATACCTGCGCCAGCCCAGCCTCTGACGAGTAAATCTTGGGGGATATCGAATGCGTCACTGGCGCGTTCAATTGCTACAGCGTTGTTGATAAGGCATTGAATGACTTTGTTAACTTCAGAATGGACATGTTCTTTGGTTTCGCCGGTTGTGAAATAATTCGCGCCGCCAATGCCTGTCGAAGCAGCGCCATTCTCTTTGATGCGTGCGGTTATCCATGCCTCTGAACTATCTTGCAGTGCTTCTTGTACATCGGCAAGATTGCCCGCTGAATTACAGTCCTGCTCCCCTGCGACTCCCCCTGCGTCGGGTAAAAGACCCGTCGCGCTATAGCTCCATAGGCTTGCAATTAAGTTGTAATACCCATCATAAAGATAGCGCGGGCCTTCAGAAGCCATATCAGTGGTGACCATAACAAGTTCACCGCAGGCGGCCCTTACCTGCCCCGTATCATTGTTATATGCAATGGGCAGTGGCTCTGGAAAGCTTGCATTCACAGGTTGGGTTAATGCGGGGTCGGCATCGCCGAAACGTATAATAACGTTGCCGCCGTCATAGAAATCTCGCGCATCTGTGTAGCTGTTTGCAGCGAAAAGCTCACGGCGCTCTGCTGGCACAGAGCTGTTTTTGACAAGCCATGGCTTAACATCTTTTGTGACGCTTGTTAATTCGGGAGGGTATCTAAAAGTACTCTCTTCATGGTATTCACAGGCCAAAGCAAGAGACATAAAAGAAAGAAGCTGATTGGCGGTTTGCGCGGTTGGTGTGCCCAGAAGTTCTTGTTCCGTTGATAATTTCGAAAGTGTGGACGCAAAGTTAAACCACGCTGTTGTCGCAAGGCCGGACCCCCATTTCGCGGCGTAAAGTGTAATATACTGGGCAGAATTCATACCAAAAGCAAACGGCACGAGAAGCCCGACGGCAACAACCATCCGGATAGGTGCCCATACAGAATTAAAGCGGCGGCCAAACGGTGTACCTGTTTGCGCCGTTTCGATAATAATTACCATAATGAAGTAAATAAAGATGAGCAAACCAATGACCAGCAAGGCAAGGCTGTAAAATAAATACATTTGGTGCAGGCCTTCGTGGAAGGGCCAAGGTAATGTGCCGCCGGCAGCGTGTACTTCATTGGCGCTGTTAAGGCCGCTAGAGTTAATACCTGTACAAGGCACATTCATACTTACGCAAGAATTAAAAAATCCAGGAATGCCAAAGACGCGATCAAGTAAGATCATGGCAATATCATACCGGCCATCTGCGCCATCGACGGTCGCGCCGCCGCCAGGTATTGCTGCGGGGTATGGGTCAAAAATATTAGCGATTTGCGCCATAGCAGGCAGCATGACAAAGGATGCAACCAAAGTAAGAATCTGCAAGGCGAGGATGGCTATGGCAGAAACAATAACGGTAAAGACGATAACCTGATCGGCTTTTTCTTTACGAAACTCAATATTATTGGCGGCGACGGCAAGGACTTGTACAATGCCAAAGCTGCCAATGTTTTTTGGGCGCATAAATTCGTGGTTTGCAGGAATAAGGCGTACGGTTGATAAAACGCAAGCAATGAAAAAAGCAAGCGTTTTAAAGCCCGTATTGATGAACGCTGCTATGCGCGGCAAAATACGGGGGAGGGTCATATATTTTACAACGTCTCCTGCGCCAATATTATGCAGTTCTTTTTTTTCTTTTGCTTTGTCAAAAAATGCCATTATTTTTTCCTACTTTACCTTGTCCCTGCTGTATTATCTACGCTGCATAACACTGCGTATCCCGCCACCTGCGGCGATGCCTCCGGCTTCACCGAGGCCTTCTGAAATGCTGCTTACGTGGCGCGCTGTCATTGCACCTTGAATGGAAATTGTACTGTTTAGACCTTCGGCAATATTACCAGATTCATCACTGAATGTTTTTACGCCTGCGCCCATCCAACGTAAAATGCTGTCAGGGATAAGGTCAATAAGTTTAAACGATGCCATTGCCATCATATAGGCGACAATAGCGTAGAGTACGGTGTAAAAGAACATATCAACCACGCCGCGAAACTCATCTATGTAATCAGGGTCTGCGCTTGAGATATCATTATTAGCGAGGTTGTCGACAACTAAATCGAAAACATCGTTAAAAATAACCATTAATGCGCCATAAGTCGCAATCGATGCTAACAAGCCAAATAAAGTTAAAACGGGTCTAAGGAATATTTCAAAGACAAGGAAGTAACCATTACCCGCAACGCCAGGTAAGCCTGTGCCATCAATCCGAATATGTGCCATTGCCCATAAAGGTACGGCAATCATAGCCTCAAAAATACTTTTCACCCAACGCCCCGCGGCTAAAAAGAAATACATGAACGGCGTCATGGGAATAACATAAAATAAGATAATGCCTGCAGTGAGACCAACTGTCGCTGCCATGGATTCAATCGCGGAAGCCATATCTGCGAATTTTGCCCCGCGCTCAAAGCCAAGGGAGGAGAGGAAACCAGAAATGGATGTCGAGAAAATTGTTCCTGCAAATGCTGCAATCGAACTATCTATCAGGCCTTTTCCTGCGCCAACAAGCTGTCCGAAGGGGTGAACATCACCGTTTTCTCGTAAGTTAAAGACGCCTTCTAGGCCAAAAACGAGGTTAATAAAGTTTGTAAAGCTACTCGTTTTGTCTTCTTTGGCTTTTTTGCCTGATGTGTCTGCCGCAACAAAAGTGCTTATGGCTTCGTTCATCATTTTTGCGTATTCAAGGTCTTTCGGATTCGGGAGTTGCATAAAGCGCCCATCTGGAAGCTCTGGGTCAAATAAATCTATTCCCATTGTGTCAAGTTGCCCTGCACGCTTATACTTCGCAACAACATTTAGGATTTCCGGATAAGATTTCACATAAGGCGCTTTGAGCGCATCTTTATACGCGCTATATGTATCTGATATGCGGTTATACCACATGCCTGCACCCGCCCAGCCATACTTATATAGGTCTTGGTTGTCTGCGATGTTATTTGTATCGGTCATAGATAGAGATTGTTGCGATTCGTCTTTTATACTGTCATAAACGTTGCCTTTAAACTCTGCGCCTAACAGGTCTTTCTTAAAATAATTGAAGAGGTAAGAATAAAACGCGCTAGGCGGCGGCTGGTTGCAATTTGCCCAGTGCTGTGACCCGAGGCCAGTAAAGGGGATATCGCAGCCCTCTATATCAGGCCCAGCAAGGCCATGAATGGCGAGTAGGCGCTGGCTTACGGGGGTGAAATAGTCCTCATACCAAAGAAGAATGCTAACAAACATAAGCTGAGACCTCCATGCGCCAATGGCAGAATTCGCATCCGAAGGCCCGATTTGTGGGGAGGCTGAGCCTGGTATAACGATTTCGCCGCATGTAGGTTTTATGCCGCCTTTGACGGGGGCTGATGTGCCGTCTGCTTTTAAGTTCCCTTTGTTGTTGGGGTGTATTTGGCCAAAGCGGAGACGAATATCACGGTTTGCTGTGGCGTTTAAAAGTGTTTGTATGTTGGTCTTATCTATTGCTGTCGCGCCGGTTGGCAAATCGGTATAATATGTTCCATCAGGTGAGGCGTAAGAGGCAAGACCATTGTATATCGCAGGTTTGTTTTTATCTTCTTTTACGTCGTAAATTAAAAACACATCAATAGGGTGCGGCTGTGTACCAAGGGGCTCGTTTGTGCCGAGGTTAATGTTGGTGGCCGATGTGCGCTCAATAGAGAGTTCGGTGTCATATATAGGGGCACCAAATTCATCAACGGCGGCGCTGTTTTCAAGATAATATTGCTGCCTGTGATAGGCGGCGCACATATTGGCAAGGACTAACCCTTCAATAAAGGCCGTCGTGTCGGGTACAGGCGGCATTGGGATGACGGATTCTTGCCCGTTGCCTAAAGGGTTTTCCACTGCGCCGCCAAAGGCGATCCATGTGTTGGTCGCGAATATACCGCCGACTTTGGCAACGTTTAACACTAAATGTTGGCCTGTGCTGAAGCCGTGATATGTCGGCACAAGGAAAGCGAGGGCAATAATCAGGCGGAACGGAACATAACCGCTAGCAAAGCGTTGGCCAAAAGGTGTGCCGTCTTGCACTGTTTCGACGATGACAACGAATAGGAAATAGAGCAGCAAGAAGACGGCAACCGTTGACATTGCAAAGTTATAATATTTGAATGTGCCTTGCAATGCGAGCGTGAATGGTGGAATTGTGGAGGCGGAAGTGGGGGCGTATGTTGTATTATAGAGCCCCGGCACACCAAAAATTTGATCAAGCATGCTAAAAGCGATGTCTTTTGACAGGTCAAGGCCTACAGGCTGCTGAAAAAAGCCCATAAACTGTAATTGCGCATGCGCCATATTTGTTGAAATAACAAAAGCGAGCAGTGCAAACTGTGCAACTAACAGTACCATGGCGAGCAAGATCGCAGCATAAACGATAAGTTGGTCACTATGTTTGAGGTCGAATTTTAAATTATTGGCCGCCAGTCCCAATACGCCGCGAATGGAAACATTATCTAAGGTTTCAGGCGTTGTATAATAAGAATGGGCAGGCAATAAGCGCAAAATCTGAAAAATGTTTAGTAATAGCAGGGCAAGCCATTTTGTGTTTATCGACAGGTTTTTAACCCGTCGCCCCAATTGTGGTGACAGTAAATAAGCGAACACAGATTTTGTGTTTATTTTGTTTTTTATTATATCGCTATTCATTACTTCGATTGCTTACTCTTTTTTTGTTTCTCTACTTCTACTTTGTTTATCGCGGTTTAACGTTAAAAACTTATTAATCCTTACTTCCCTATCGCTCCTTTAAATGCAGCGCCGCCAGCCGAACCAAGCCCGCTTGCTGCTCTGTTCGCTGCACCGGTAACTTGCGGCACCATTTGTGAGCCTGAAATTGCGGCTGTACGGGTTAAGGTATCTAGCGGATCTTGCGCCATATCGCCAAAGCTTGATGTTGAGCTACCCATCCAACGCAGGATTTGGTTGGGAATAAGGTCAATAAGCTTAAAGCTGCTTTGTGCCATGACATAGATGACAATCACATAGAAAATAGAGAAAAACAGTTGATCAATTCTGCTCCGTACGCCGTCTATATCCCAATCCGCAGGGTCTGCATTGTGATCAAACCCTGTCAGGTTGGTGGTTACAATGGACCATGTGTCATTTAATATGGTGACCAATGCGCCAAATATACTTAATGCGGCAATGAGGCCAAAAACGATAAGAATCGGGCGGATGAAAATTTCAAAAATTAGGTAATATCCACTCATCGCCATGTCGCCAAGCCCTTCACCATCATATTTCAAATGTGCTAATGCCCATAATGGCGCGCCAACAAGGGCCTCAAATACAGACTTCACCCAGCGTCCGCAGGCAAAAAAGAAATACATAAACGGCATAAGCGGCACAATGTAATAGAGAATAATGCCCGCAGTGAGGGTTAGCCCGCCGATCATGCTGGCAAATCCTGCAATGGCGGATGAAACATCACCTAACGCTTTTGCCGCAGGGGTATTGAGCTGTGAGAAGAAACCGCCACTGGCAGAGGCTAATGTCGATGTTAATAGGTTACGTATTGATGTTTCGATCAGGCCTTTACCGATGGCTGTCAGTTGGAACATCGCATGAGTATCGCTATTATTGCTCATATTCGTAATGCCTGCCGTACCGAAAATCATATTAATGATAGATTCGATGGCGCTCATTGGTGATGTGTCATCAATGGTCGAGGTCTTTATGGCGCTTTCTGGGCCGAGCATAAGCTTGTATGTTTCATCAAGAACTTTGACAAGGTCTTGTTCGCCGGCAATGGTCGAGCCGAGATCTTTGATAATGCTGCCATCGGCGGATGTTAGGCTGAACATATCTTCAGCGGCGACATCGGTTTCTTCTTGTGTCCGCATTTCCAAAATTTTTGTCAAAATAAGAGGAAGTTTTGTCGCAGAGGGCACTTGCATGACGGCTTCCATCATTGAGCCGTTAAGGTCTGAGACCTGACCGTACCATAGCCCCGCGCCAGCCCAGCCGCGCCCTCTGAGGGTCGCGGTATAGGCGAATTCATTACTGGCCTGTAAGGCGGCGACGGCGGCGGTAACTGGCGTGTCGGCAAGTGCCTGCAAAGTGTCATGGAAGTATGTTGTTTTATACGCTTCGGGTATGTCAGGGGCGCATGTCGTGGTGGTCAGCAGTAGGTCATTATATTCTGCAGGTGTCGGGCAGTCGACGCCGCTCATATACAGATAATGCATCTGATGCGCAAAGACGGCTAAGGGCGCTTGCTGAAATAAATTTATAACGATATCAAGATATGCAGATTGCGCTGCGCGCGCGCCAGGCGAAAAGGCGTTGGTCACTTCTACAGTGACTTCGCCGCAATAAGGTATGACATTACCGGCATATCTTTGCGCTTGTTCTGTGCCGGTGGCGGCGCTGGTTTCTTTGTGTCCGAAGACGATGTTGATGGACTGGCCTTCTGCATTTGCTATGGCTGTGTTGTACTGGCCGGGCGCAGTGATCTCTGTAGATGAATTTCTGTAGATGTGATAGGCGCGAATGTCTTTATCAAACTCTGCGTGACCATCATTGATCTGTTCATAGAAATATTCACATGTTTTAACCAGATGCATGAAGCCGATAAGCCCTGAGATATTCGGGCGGGGGGGCTCGGTAATTAAATTACGGTAGTTATTGGCCTGAATCTCTACGCCGCCAATGGGGATGACGGCTTGGTCAGTGAGGGCTGTCCATGCATTTGTCGCTAAGCCTGAGCCGAATTTTGCCGTGTAAAGCATAATGTATTGGGCGGAGTTCATGCCGTAAGCAACGGGAAGCAGCAGGCCAACGCCAAGCAAAAGGCGGAACGGGCCCCAAAAGCTGTTAAACTTACGACCAAATAATGTGCCTGATTGTATGGTGTCAAAAACGGCATGCATGACATGAATGCATAAAATAATCACACCAATAAAAAGGAACATATAATTATAAAGGCCAAATAAGGCGGTCTGCATCGCAGCGTGGAAAGGTGACGGCGCGGCGGGCATCATCGATGAGTGGAAAATACCAGGTATCCCGAATGTGGCATCAAGCATCATTAAGGCAATGTCATCGGCAGGGGCGGGCGTTAGGATAAGCTGCGAGAGGGACGGAGCTTGCGCCCATGCCGCGCCCATAACAACGTAAAGCAGCGCCATAATGCCGAGGATGATGATGATAAACAAAGAGGCTAAAACAGAAAAATAGGCGATGATGCGGTCAATGTTTTTCAGCTCAAAGCTGATGTTTTCACTGGCTGCACCAAGAACTTGGAATATGCCGAACTTGCCGAAATTTTGCTTTTGCAAATAAGGGTGATATTCAGGCAGTAATTTGACCATATAGAATAAATACGCATAGCCATAAGCCAAGAAAATAAGCGGAGATCCAAAAAGGTCTTTAAGGCGCGGCAAAACACCAGGCAAAAGCAGCGCTTTGGCTGCGGCCTTCGTATCTAACGAATATGTGTCTATTGAATTGGTCACTACCAAGCCCCACGGATCACGCCTTTGCATAGCGCAACCATAAAATACCAAACAAAATCAGCCCCATGCCTTTGATACTTGAATCGATAAAAAAAGTATAAAGACCTATAAATCATAACATAGAGTGCCAATTGAATGCCATAAATAATACGAATATCATTGATTTCCTTAAATTTATTGACATAAGTCTGTTTTGCTTGCTATATAAATGGCATCAAATATAGGGAAGCGAAGATGCATTATAATGCACGGACAAATCAATCAGATAAAAATAGCGGCCCTTTAGTCGTGGCTTTTATTGGTCAAGATGAGCCGCTGCGTGGTGATAGTAAGGGCGCAATTGGCGTGGCACGGCAAGTCGCGCAGATGCTCGGCGGGCGTTATGAATATGTTGATGCGCAATCTTTATCACAGAAATTCAACCAAAAATCTGGTTATGACGCACAGCTAAAAGCCTATGCGCAGCAGGTCGCGCACGTGGATATTATTATAGGTAATCAGTCTGCAGATTTAAGCGCGCATCTTCGCGTAAAGCCCTTGTTGGAAGAAAGCCGTTGGAATGAAGCTTATTCAAACGCGCGGAGTAATAATGGACAAGGCCTTGTTTCTCACGATTTGACGGATGCTGCTTTGATTGATGCGGGCTTGGTTTTTCGTGATAAAGTTAAAAATATCCGTGGCTCATTAATTGGTGTGATGCTTGGCGGGGCACTTGCCAGTGGTGCGGATACGGCGGTTAGAAAAATGTCGGTTATGGCGGAGCGCATGGGGCATGATGTGACGTTTTACCTGTGCCCATCTTTAAGAAGCGGTGTAATGTATGAACGCTATATGTCCTATTTAAAAGAGATGGCGAAATATAGCAGAATTAACATGCAGGTCATAGGGGAAGACTACGCGACAATCACTGCAGGTTATAATCCTTATCATGGCTTGCTGGATCAAGCCGACCATTTAGTTGTGGTTGGCGAATCTGGCTCGTTGACTAGTGAGGCGCTCTACACGAAAAAGCCGCTATATATGACGCAGCCGCCTTTTATGGTTGATGCGCTTATATCGCAGGGGCATATTATTGATTTATGTGATGCTTCTCATCAGGTTTTTCGCAGAGCGTCAATGCCGCGCATCGATGTGACGGCGGAGGTTGCATACAACATTGCAGAAGAATACCTCGATATACGTGGCATGCCACAGAGGAATGATGCGCGGGGTTTACAGTGTCTTTGAGTGCAAATAAAAAAGACATAGACCTTAAAGCTGCTTTTAAAAGCGCGGCTGCTTGCGACGGTGCGAAGCCGCTTATTATGGCTTATATTGGGCAAGATGATCCGCATCGCGGTGACGCGCATGGCACAATCGGCCTCGCCCAGTGCATTGCTGAAATGATTGATGGCGAATATGTTTATGTTGATCAAAGCGTTGTGCAAGCCCATTTTAATGATGCGGCGGATTATAATGCGCCTTCTGTGTATCAAGATAAGCTCGTGCGCTATTTGGCGCAGCATCGCAAGCCGCATTTCCTGCTTGGGCGGCATTGTGCGGTCGATGTTCTGGACCATTTTACGCAAAGCGGCATTAATGAGGCGGGCTTGATGGGCTATAATAACTGCGTTAACGAAGTGATTTCATCGCTTAATGGCGAGGGGCTTAAGTCATTGGTTGTTCATGACATTACCCCTGAGCGGCTAGCTACGGAAGGGCGTGGTTTCGTGCAGCATTATCCTGATATACAAGCGCCTTTACTCGGCATCTTTATGGGCGGCGACCCTGATTTTGCGCTTGATGACAATGCGCAGCAGGATATGTGCGCGGAAATTGATGCTGTCACACAGAAAATTGCAGATATGTCTATGCATTATAATGCGCTAGATTGTTTTATTATGCCGTGCCGCCGCACAGGGCAGGCGCGCTATGAAGCGTTTAAAAATAATTTAGAAGCACAGATATCCGAGAAAAATGCAGGCGGTAAAAAATCTATTCGCGTTATCGGGCAGAGCTATGATGCTGCGATTAATGATTATAATCCCTATCGCGGCTTAATTGCGCGTGCCGACCATATTGCTGTGATTGGCTATTCCTTATCTATGGTTAGTGAGCTTCTCAGCGCAGGCAAAAATATTTATTTGTCTGATGCGGGGCTTTATGAATTAAAGGCCTTAGAAGATAAGGGCTATATTCAAAATATTCTCGCTTTAGATGATGCGCCATTTCCCACGCATGAAATTCCCGAATGTAATGTAACGCGAAAAATTGCACGCAACATGGCGCTGGAATATTTAAAAGTGAAAAGTGAAGCTGAGCGTAGCGGAACGCCCGTCTATACACGCCCGATTACCGGCATGAGGGCATAAAAACGCCGCTGGGAAACAATGCTCACAGCGGCGCTATTTATCTGTTTCTTTCAAACGAATTTACGCGAAACGTGCGCGGACTTTAACTTCGCCATCATCGCCTGTACGGCGTTTGCGGTCTTCGGTGTAATCTTCATAGTTTCCTTCAAACCAGACAACTTGACCATTGCCCTCAAAAGCGAGAATATGCGTTGCGAGGCGGTCTAAGAACCAGCGATCGTGAGAGATTACAACCGCGCAGCCTGCGAATTTTTCCAAAGCTTCTTCCAACGCCGATAATGTTTCTGTATCCAAATCATTTGTTGGTTCATCAAGAAGGATGAGGTTGGCATCACTGCGGAGCATTTTCGCCATATGAACGCGGTTACGTTCACCGCCGGAAAGCTTACCAACATTTTTCTGTTGGTCGGGGCCGCGGAAGTTGAACGATGATACATAGGCACGGCTCGACATTTCAATATTGCCAAGCTTCATCATATCAAGACCTTCGGATATTTCTTCCCAGACGTTTTTGCTGTCGTCAAGGCTGTCGCGGCTTTGGTCAACATAGCCAAGCTGCACAGTTTCGCCAACGCGCAATTCGCCGCCATCAGGCGTGTCAACGCCAGTAATCATTTTAAATAATGTGGTTTTACCCGCGCCGTTTGCGCCGATAACGCCAACAATGCCGCCCGGTGGTAATTTAAAGGAGAGATCTTGGATCAGTTCTTTATCGCCGAATGACTTTTTGATGTTGGTCGCTTCAACCACAAGGTTACCAAGGCGCGGCGGCGTTGGAATAACGATTTGCGCGGTGCGGACATCTTCACGCTGGCTTGCGGCGAATAATTCTTCATAAGACGAAATACGCGCTTTAGATTTTTTACGGCGGCCTTCTGGCGACTGACGTATCCATGCCAGTTCACGATCAAGTGTTTTCTGACGCGTTGAATCTTCACGCGCTTCTTGCTCTAGGCGCTTGGCTTTTGAATCTAAGTAGGCAGAGTAATTGCCTTCGTATGGGATGCCACTGCCGCGGTCAAGTTCAAGAATCCAGCCTGTGACGTTATCAAGGAAATAACGATCGTGGGTAATCATAACGACTGTGCCGCTATATTGTGCTAGATAGCTTTGTAGCCATGCTACGGATTCTGCGTCCAAGTGGTTGGTTGGTTCATCAAGCAGCAGCATGTCAGGCTTTTCAAGCAAAAGCTTACAAAGCGCGACGCGACGCCTTTCACCGCCTGAAAGGTTTTTAATGCTCGCATCGCCAGGTGGGCAGTGTAGTGCCTGCATCGCCATATCAAGCGTGCGGTCAATTTCCCAGCCATCAACAGCGTCAATTTTTTCTTGTAGCTCACCCATTTCAGCCATTAAGGCATCCATGTCGCAATCAGCTTCACCCATTTCGCCGCCAATTTCATTGAAGCGGTCGACAAGGGCTTTTATCTCTTTGAGGCCTTCAGTGACGTTCTCACGTACATTTTTTGTTTCATCTAATTTTGGCTCTTGTTCTAAGTAGCCAATTTTTGTGCCTTCTGCGGCCCATGCTTCGCCTTGATATTCTTTATCCACGCCAGCCATTATTTTTAATAATGTCGATTTACCTGAACCATTTGGGCCTAACACGCCAATTTTAGCGCCGGGGAGGAAGCTAAGTGTAATATCATCTAATACTTTTTTACCGCCACCAAAGGTTTTGGATACACTTTTCATTACGAAAACATACTGATAAGATGCCATTTAAATCGTCCTTGCAGTTTTTGAGGATTGCTTTAACTTTATGTTAGGTAGTTTTTATCAAATTAGTACGAGATTGCAAGCGCAACCGTATAAATAGCAGGATTAATTTCAAGGTAGGTTAAATGTCTTCACAGGAATCGTTAAGTAACGCGTCAAAATCTAGATTAGAATTTTCGCGGCATGGTAACTCACTGGGCGCGGCGGGCTATGTCTGCCGTAACCAAGAAACAGCAGGGAATAATGACTTCCTTGGACGTTCAGGCGATTCAATCGCCGTTAGCCCGCCAAAAGGCGGCTTTGATAAAATAAATGTCGGCGCTGCGTGGGATAATGAAACGGCGCTGAGTAAAAGCATGATTGGGCGTTTGCTTAAGATTGAGAAGAAGCTCGATATCGACCTCGACTTGGGCTGCTTGTATGAAATGCAAGACGGCACGCGCGGCGCAGTGCAAGCTTTTGGTGAGCTTTTCGGTAGTTACAACGCAGCGCCTTATATTCAGCTTTCAGGTGACGAGCGTACAGGTGACGCGGAGGGTGATGATGAATATATGCTGATTAATGGCCAGAAATGGAGCGAAATCAAACGCGTTATTCTTTATATTTACATTTATAAAGGCGCGCAAGACTGGGCGCAGGTCGCGCCGCAAATTCAGTTGCGTATCCCTGGCGAAAAACAAATTGTTGTCTCGCCATCGGTGCATAGTAAAAATTTGTCACTCTGCGTTATTGCGGGCCTTGAAAACAATCGTAACGGTATGAACGTTACGAATTATACGGAGTTTTTCCCTGGACACGAAGAAATGGATCGCGCTTTTGGCTGGGGCTTGCAGTGGGATGATGGTCACAAGGGCGAATAGCGCTTTTTGTGCGGTTTTTTGCTTTTATTGTGCTTTGCTGTATTGGATTATATATCAATATGTATTATATTTGACCGATATGCGCCCTGTTGTTTTTTGCGCAATGAAAAATAATGAAATGAAAGAATAGTAGTAATGTACGAATTGGCGACCAGTCAGGCCTTTATTTTAGCTTTGGGCTCTTTAGGTCTTGGGATGATAATGTTAATCCGCGGTGGCAACTGGACGATTGATGGCGCGGTTTATATCGCACGCCATTTAGGTGTGTCGCCCTTAATCGTTGGCTTTACGATTATTGCTTTCGGTACGTCTTTGCCTGAACTTATTGTATCTGTGAATGCGAATTTGAACGGCTCCCCAGGGATTGCGATTGGTAATGTAATTGGTTCAAACATCGCCAATATATTATTGGTGATTGGTGTAACGGCGGCGATTGCGACGATACCCGCGCGTCCGAAAGATCTTATCCGTGACTTAGGCGTGATGATCCTTGCGACGCTTTATTTTGTCTTTTTGGTCACGACAGGCGATATGAGCCGCGCTTCAGGTTTGGTTATGATTGGCTTGCTGCTTGTTTATGTGCTGTGGCAATACAGCATGGCGCGAAAGGGCGAAGCGCAGATTGAAGAAATTGAAGAACCTGAGTTTAAATCAATGGCGCTTGCTATTTTATTTTTATTACTGGGGCTTGGCTTTATTGCGGTCGGCGCAGATTTACTTGTGCGTGGGGCGCAAGTGAGCGCGCATATTATCGGCGTGCCCGAAGCGGTGATTGGTTTGACATTGATTGCGCTGGGGACTTCTTTGCCTGAGCTCTCGACCTGCGTTATCGCGGCACTGAAAAAACATAATGACATTGTGCTTGGTAATATTATTGGCTCGAATGTTTTTAATATTTTAATGATTATTGGTGTAACATCAGCAATTAAGCCAATATCAGGTCTTGGTGAAAATGCAGAATTAATGAATTTGAACCTGATGCTAGTTGTCGGCGTTTCGGTATTGTTTGCGGCATTGTTACTTTTTGCACGTAAGATACATAAAACCGTTGGCTATGTCTTTGTTGCGGCATATGTGGCTTATACGATTGGCGTATATGCTTTATTCATGTCAGATATTCATATTCCAGTAGGGGGATGATTTATGGATGATGATCTACTTAATCCGATAGATATCAATTTAGACGATTACGAAGATGAGGGTGACACCGAATCTGAGCCGTCGGCGCAGTCCTCGGCAGAAGAAGGTGACAATAGACAGCAGCTTAAGCCTGCGCTGCCGGCGAACCCTGTGCCAGACCCTGCGGAGTTGGATCGCTTGTTAAGTGGCGCACCGCCAGAAGAAAAGGCTGCCGGCAACCCCGCGCCGAATCCTGCCCCAAGCTCAGCTGCAAACCCTGCGCCCGCAGCCCCGAGATCTGGCGTGCCGCCTTTGCCGGATGCTTCTGATATTACGCTGGACCATGTTGCCCCGCCTGAAACGCCAATGTCTCCTGCGCAAGAAGATGTTGTGCGCAACGCTAGCGGTGGACACGAAGACGATGATGACATGATTGTTGAAACGGGCGATCATGAAGATGATGATATTCGCCCGATTGATGTTATGGCGCCTCATAATGGTCCATCGCAATTTGGCGGCGCGCCACCAGCTGTCCCTGAACTCCCCGATTTGCCGGTAAATGAACAGCCGGAAGAAGTGAGTAATATTGATGTCAGTCAAAGTGGAGATCATCAAAGCGCTGCGGCGGCTACGGATGCGCCCAAGGAAGAACTGGTCGATGACGATAATGCGCTTGCTAAGCCTGCGAGTATTAACCGCGTATCTTTGGGCGAAGAGGTTAATTTAACGCGCATGGATCCAGGGTTAAAACGCGTTATGATTGGTATGGGCTGGGATGCGAAAGTGTTCTCGGATGATTCTACGCCTGACCTTGATGTGTCTTTATTCTTGCTAAATAAGGATGAGCGCACCCGCGAAAATGAAGATTTTGTTTTTTACAATAATATGGAAGCGTGTGAAGGCGGGGTAAAGCATCATGGCGATAACCGCACGGGCGCGGGAGATGGCGATGATGAAAACATCACTATTAAGCTGTCTGACTTGCCTTTTGATATTGTCGGTATGGAGGTTGTTTTGACAATTTACCAAGGCTTAGAAAAAGAACAGAGTTTTAAGGACGTTGAGAATATCTTTTTCCGCCTCGTCAATGCGGATACGCAAATTGAATTAATGCGCCTTGAACTTGATACAGTTGTTGGCGCAGAAAAAGCTGTTGGCGTTAAGATTGGGCGCTTTAACCGTATTGGGCCGAATTGGTTTTTTGAGGCCAGCGCTACGCCGATACCTAAAGGGCTAGCTGAATGCGCAACAGAATACGGCATAGTGGTTGCCGAAATGACTTAGTGATATATATTCCTTTTAAATGTAATTTATAGTGAGAAAAAAATGCGTAATACTGTTTTAAAATTTTTGTCGTTAATGGTTGTTTTTGCTTTTGGTATCAGCGCGGCTGCTTTTGCTGAAGATGCAAAAGTTGAGGGCGTCGAAAATACGGCGAATATTGAGCGTTATGCGCTTGAAAAACCACATACACAAATCGTGTTTATCGGGGATCATTTAGGGTTCTCAAAATCCTATGGCCGCTTTATGGCTTTTGATGGTGAATTTGTTTTGAACCATGATGATTTATCAAAATCATCTGTCAATGTGGAGATTGATGCGGCGAGCCTTGAAATGGGGCACGAAAAATGGAGTGCACATCTTAAAAATGAAGATTTTTTGGATGTTGAAAAATTCCCAGAAATCCGTTTTGTTAGCGAATCTGTCGAGCTTATTGATGAAAGCACCGCCAAAGTCCACGGTGTATTATCGATGCGCGGCATTGATAAGCCAGTAACGCTTGATGTGCATCATAACAAATCAGGCGTACATCCTTTTAGCGGGAAGTATATTGCAGGGTTTTCTGCGGAGGCAGAAATTAAGCGTTCTGATTTCGGCATGACTTACGGCCTGCCCTTGCTTGCTGACCGTGTTACTATCAAAATCAGTGTCGAAGGCATACGCCATGAGGCTGATGATGCGGCAGAAGCGGATAAAAGCGCAGAAGAATAAATTTATCATTTAAAATTTTATCTATTCTTTACCTCGTCTTTACGAATTTCTGGCATTATTTCAATGTGTGTGAGGGAGAGAGAATCTCCTTTGTGGTAAGTTAGATATGTGCAGCATGCGCTGTTTTAAAATTTGACTTGCCTTTTGATATTTGCCGGACAAATCCGGAATATTGGGTGTTTTGAAAAGCTGTTATAGGGTATCCCTATAGCAGCTTTCTTATTTTTCTAGCTTGTTAAATAGTGATTATGAGGCTATTCATGGTATACTGAACTGTAAGTTTTTGAATTATGTTAGAAAAAGATGCGTAAAACCTTCAAAGAAATTATGAATATGCTCAGCGTTCCGAAGATATTAGGGCCGTATGAAACATGGCCGTGGTCGCATTATGATGAAACGACGCAAGTGAGCATGAGCGCAGAAGTGCGCATGGGTACAGAGGTAGACAGTGTCGAAGCTGAGATACAGGTTATTCGTGATGACCCGCAAGAAGGTGAAGCGCCATTTGAATGTTTGCTTTGGGTGCTTGTCGAAGAACGCAAAGCCAATGAATGGCGCACCAAGGCTATGAGCCATAAAGGGCAGCCTTATGGCGAAGAAATCTATGATTGGGAACAAAAATCTCTTAAAGTTTTCGCACGCTGCGCGGTATTGCTCAACCAAGGTATCATGCCAAAATTTGATGAGATTTTTGAAGAAGAATTTAAAGCCAATGACCGCTATGGTGCAAAAGGCGGCGCAGGCGGCAGTAAGTCGCCTATTGTTCGTCCTGATGCCTTGCTTGATATGCGCAAAGATGGCGGTGGCTTCTAGCTCCGCATTTTTCTTTATTTTTCTTTTTGTTTTTGAATATAAAAAAGGCGCTCACAATGGAGCGCCTTTTTATTTGTTCTTTTATACTGTATTTAAGCTACGCTTTTGCAGCAAGTTTTCTGTCGCTTGGCTTTAGGTAACGTTTACGTAGACGTAGATTCTTCGGTGTAACTTCCACCAATTCATCATTGTTAATGTAAGACATCATGTCTTCCAAAGTCATTTTGCGTGGCGGAACAAGGGTCACGGCTTCATCTGTACCTGATGCACGGACGTTTGTAAGCTTTTTACCTTTAAGAATGTTTACATCAAGGTCATTTTCGCGGTTATGCTGACCTACGACCATGCCTTCATAGACGTCCGCTTGTGGTTCGATGAACATAAAACCACGGTCTTGTAGGTTAAACAATGCGTAACTAACGGCCTGACCATCACCATTTGAAATCAATACGCCGTTGTGGCGGCCTCTGATGTCGCCCTTATATGGGCCGTATTCAAGGAATACACGGTTCATAACGCCTGTGCCGCGCGTATCGGTCATAAACTCACTCTGGTAACCGATAAGGCCACGTGAGGGCGCTCTGAACGTGATGCGAGTTTTGCCGATGCTTTGACGCATATCTGTCATTTCCGCTTTACGTTGCTGCATTTTTTCAACAACTGTGCCTGAATATTCTTCATCAACGTCAATGAATACTTCTTCATATGGTTCAAGTTTCTGGCCGTTTTCTTCTTTGATTAATACGCGTGGCTTAGAAACAGTCATTTCAAAACCTTCACGGCGCATTGTTTCAATCAGAACACCCAGTTGCAATTCGCCACGTCCACCAACTTCATATGCATCTTTATTTGCAGATTCAGTAACAGAGATTGCAACGTTGCCTTCATCTTCAGCCAAAAGGCGATCACGGATCATTGTTGATGTCAGTTTTGAACCTTCACGGCCAGCAAGCGGCGAATCGTTTACTGTGATTGTAATTGCCATTGTTGGCGGATCGATTGGTGTTGACTGGATCGGTGTTTCAACTTCTGGCGCGCAAATTGTGTTCGACACTGTACTTTCTTTAATGCCAGCAATACAGATAATGTCACCGGCGGAGACTTCGTCAACAGGCTTACGCTCAATGCCTTCAAAACGTAAAAGTTTTGTCAGGCGGAAGCTTTCAACTTTATTGCCGTTTAGGTCGATTGATTTAACCGTGTCGTTTACTTTTGCGCGGCCGCTATAAACTTTACCTGTAAGCACGCGACCAAGGAAGTTATCTTTATCAAGCATTGATGCAAGAACAGTAAATGGTGCGTTAACATCGTTTGTTGGCGCAGGGACGTGTTTGGTAATTAAGTCCATCAGCGGGTCAAGGTTGTCACGTGGATCATCAAGGTTCTCAACAGCCCAGCCGCTACGGCCTGAAGCGTAAAGTACAGGGAAGTCGAGCTGTTCTTCATTGGCATCAAGTGATACGAACAGGTCAAAGACCTCATCAACAACGTCTTCACCGCGGCTGTCAGATTTATCAATCTTGTTAACAATAACGATTGGCTTTAGGCCAAGCTTAAGTGCTTTTGAAAGCACGAATTTTGTTTGTGGCATGGGGCCTTCAGCCGCGTCTGCGAGCAAGATAACGCCATCAGCCATAGATAAAACACGTTCAACTTCGCCGCCGAAATCGGCGTGTCCGGGTGTGTCAATAATGTTGACGCGGTGATCTTTCCAATCAACAGAAGTACATTTCGCAAGAATGGTAATGCCACGCTCTTTTTCAAGGTCATTGGAATCCATGATACGCTCATCAACATTTTGGTGCGAAAGGAATGTTCCGCTTTGTTTGAAGATAGAGTCGATTAAAGTGGTTTTGCCATGGTCAACATGGGCAATAATAGCGACGTTACGAATTTCAGACATTTAAGTGACCTTTCAAGGGCTCTACCTATAATTCACTTATGGTTTAGGTAGGGCAATTTCAATATATTTCCTGCTTGATTACCTGTAAAATTGAATCATTTCAACTTATTTCTAATATATTATTGAATTATAATGAAAATAATGCCCAGCGTGACGCTGGGCATTATATGAAATTATGCTCAAATCTGTAGGGTGTGGCGCTTAGCCTAAGAAGCCGCCAATTGCACCGCCAATATCAAAGTCACCGAGGAAGTCGCCGATCATATCGCCGAGCATGCCTGAAAGCTCCTCTGAGATCATAGATGAGATCTCACCTGTGAGGGCGCTAGTGTCAAAGATTGAACCAATGTCAAAGCCGTCCATCATGCCGCCAAACATACCGTCCAAATCAAGGCCGTCTGTTAGGCTGCCAAGGTCAAAGTCACCGACAAAGTCAAGGGAGCCAATATCAAAGCCTTCGAACATGCTGCCCATATCGAAGTCGCCAAAGCCCATATCACCCATGCTGAAATCGTCAAAGCTGAAGTCGCCAAAGCCGATATCGTCCATGCTGAAATCGTCAAAGCTATCGCTCATAGAACTAAAGAACTCAGAGCCCGCATCGACGGCAGCATCACCGATTTTGTCAGAGGCATCATTGAGCATGCTTTTGACATTGCCGCCCATGCCTCCTGGAAGTTTATCAAGGAAACTCGCAGAACCGAAGCTTTTGTAAAAGTCGCTCATTTGTCCTAGACCAGAAATAGAACCAAGTGCATTAAGCGTCGGTGCAAATGAGGGTGAGGCCTGTCCTGTCAAAGCAAGGTCTGCAACTGGCGCTGCTAAAGGTGTGCCGAATGACATAGAGCTTGTCTTTACCCCGTTTGCATTGTCAGATCCGCCAAAGCTTAGATATTGGCTGATACCGCCAGAAGACGAGTTTGATGATCCTGAATTACTTGAACCGAAGCTAATATCAATATTATCAAACAGATCATTGGCATAGTTGCCTGCGTAATCACTTACATAATCACTTGCACCAGAAGATATTGCGCCTGATGCACTTGATGCCATACCTGCCCAGTCCATGGTGTTGTAATCATAGGTGTTTTCTGTTGGAATAATCGCATTACCCATGGCTTGCTGCGTTATGGTTTCATTATGCTGAATTGTGCCTTGCGCAAAGCTTTGATAATGGTTTGGGTCAAAATAGCTGTTATATGTCTGGGTGCCATCTGAGTATTGGTAGACGGCGTTACCGTAGTCGCCATGACCGTGATATTCGTAACCAACAAAGAACTGATCATTATATAAATCGACAGTATTTGCTATACCTGCTGATGCAGCGCTGGAATTGTATGTATTCCCCGGTGCAATATATCCAGTAGAAGCATTTGCACCTGTATTAAACGCCTGATCATGTGCTGCGCTTTGATTGATATCTATATTATATTGGTAAGATGTCGGCGCAGTATGAATGCCAGGCGTACCATGTGAAGGCGCTCTATAGCCGCTTACATAATTCTGGGTGCCGCCTTGATATAGATTGCCGTTATCCGGCAAGCCTGTATTATAGCTTGATGATCCCATAAAGTCTAAATAACCTGCATCCGTCGCAGCGGCCTGTGCGCTGCCCGTATAACCAGTGCCTAACATAGCGAAGATCGCCAGCGCTGGTAAAATTTTTCTTGAATTAAACATATTAAAATCCCTCTTCCTTGATTTGAGCCGTCAAAAAATGCTGATACATTAATGATATAGCGAATAGGTGCTTTTACGCAAAGTTATATCGTAACTATCTGTAATTAAACACATATATAAAATTTTATCTAATTTTTATGGATATTAAATCTAATCGCCCCCGTAAATCCTCATAAAGCCTCTGAATGCTTTATGTAGGGCACACCCCTACAATACACATATTAAAACATATAAAGATTAACAGATTGTTGCGAAAAAGTTTATTTTTTTATTTTTGTCTATCTTGCTGTTATTTATTGGTTTTTTAGCGAGGGAAATAGAGGAAAATAAAAAATATTTTGTTTGTCATATTTATTAATCCTTTTTTAAACATATCAGGACAATATGTAATCACTAGCGCGGAAAAACAACGATACGAAATAGGCCGCTTAGGCCTTGTATATCCTAATATAAGGTTTTGTAGAGTTTGATCGGTGCTAAAAAGTTAAGCATACGGGTGTAAATAAAGAAACGGAGACCATAATATGCAAGTTAATGTAAATGAGCTTATAGAAGCATCAGATTTAAAAGAGCCGCTATACCAAGGTAAGCGGGTTGTAAAGAAATATCCTGTTGCGGGTGATCATAAAAGCCATTGTATGGTTTTTGACTGGCGCGACCAGAATGAATTGCATATTGAATTAAAAGCAGGTTTAACAGGTAGAGCGCTAGATGCTAAAGAGCTCGCCAATTATCCGGTAAGCTTTCAGGCGAGAACGTTTCTTGATATAGAAACGGCGAGCGCAAATGAAAATGAGGAAGATGAAGAAGGTTCAGGAACAACTGGGCGTTCAGGTAAAGGCGGCGGCGGTAAGCGCCCTGCGAAAAATGCATTCGCCAAAGCGCTTGATACCGAGCATGGCGAAGATGGTAAGATCAAACGCATGATGATCATGGGTAAAGAGATTGCCGCGGAAGCATTTGGCGCAGCTTATGAGAATTTTAAAGAACAGCTTCACCAGACAAAAATCGCGGCGATGGATATTATGAAGGGCGTAACCAATATTGAGCGTGTTACCCCTGGGGGCGGCCTACAGGCAAATGGCAATGAAACCACTAATTATGCTTACAACATTGAAAAGAATTCAAATATGTTCTCTGGCCCATCGTGATAAACGGTCATTAAAAAGTTTTACACCAATATAGAAGAGGGGGAATTATTGTTCCTTCTTTTTTATTGGCTTTTTTATTGGCTTTTGCCTCGGCGTTATATATGCGGCAGGAGGTCGGGGCTTAGCCCGTAGGCGCTAATTTGAGGCGCAACCCATCAAGGGCCGCGCTCATGACCAGCTGGCATGATAGTCTGGAACTATCTTCAACATCGACGGCTTCATCAAGCATATCAAGTTCATCATCGCGGGCATCGGGAATTTTATCAAGCCATTCATCTTCGACATAGACATGACAGGTTGCGCAGCAACATGCACCGCCGCATTCAGCTTTGATGGGCAGGCCATGGTCACGGATTATTTCCATGACGCGCCAGCCTTCTATGGCATCAAGCTGATGTTCTTTATTCTCAAAGTCGGTAACAATTATTTTCATTTCTCAGTTCCAGTTTTTCTTTCAAAGAATTGGCTGATGCCGCTGGTGATCGCCACAGTGCTGACGATGCCGACAAGCAGAGATATAAATTGCGAGATAGAATCTAAGAATATTGTCTCTGCCATTGATTTGTTGGTGAGGTCGATAGAGAAGGCCGTAACAATAACGTTACTGAAAATAGCGAGCCCCGCCAGAAAAGGTATCAAGCAGATAATGTAACAACCAATAATGCGCAGTGCCATACGCTGTTTTACGATGGTGAGGTAGAAGTCTTTAAAATAGATATTTGCCGCCGCTGGAATATAAAACCAAATTAAAGGAAACCAAAAGATCATCGTAAAGACAAGGGCAAGCGCGACAAGGATCGGTGTGTAGGAAACATCTGCGCCTGTGGGCAGTTCTTCGCCATTGCTGAGCGTGGCAAGAAGCTCAAAATCCTCGGGTGATATCATTAATGTGCTTTGTACGGCGTAAAATATCATATGGATCAGCACGTAAGTCACAATAGCGGCGATAATGCAGGTTTGGCGGTTTCGCAGTTTGGCTTTGTCGGCATCAGTTTCACCGCTAAGCATCATCGGCCAGCGTTCATTAAAAGCGAAGCTACGGATTACCTGCGCCAAAAGCCAACCTTCAGCAAAAAGACTTGGCATGATGACGAGGCTTGCAGAAAAATAAGAAATATTTGCACCAAATAAAGTCAGCATTAAAGTCGTCAAGAATTTGATAAGAAACGGCAGGGCTATTAGCTTTAGAAGGTATTCACGCTCATGATATAAGTAGTGATAACCGACCCCTGAGGATTCGACCATATCAAACTTAGGTTGATTATCTTGTGAAGAATGTTGTAACAAAGCACTACCTTATAAATTAAACCCAGTATAGAGTATACTATATATGACACCTGCAGCGAGAATAAAAGCATCAATTGAAATTTTTCAAGCGATACAAACGGCATCTGTCCCGATGGATAATATCATCGGCGATTACATGCGTAACCGCAAATATATCGGATCAAAAGATCGCCGCTACGTTGCGGGACTATGTTACGACATTATGCGTGCATACGCAAAACTGAAATGGTGGATCGCGCGCGCAGGATTAGATTTTGATGCGCGCAGCACAGTTTTCGCAGGGCTTATCTTCTTAGAGCAGCGTGATGCAGAGTATATGCAGATGATTTTCAACGGCGATAAATATAGCCCCGAAACTTTAGATTCTGCTGAGAACAAAGCGTTGGATATGCTTTGCGGTCAGGCGATTGTTCATGATGACATGCCTGAGTTTGTGCGCTTTGAAGTGCCTGAGCAGTATTTGGCTGAAGTGAAATCCATATATGGCGCAGATTTTGAAGAAGAAATTCAGGCTTATTCCGGTGAAGCGGCGCTTGATTTGCGTGTGAATGTCGCCAAGATCGCGCGTGAAGATGCGCTCAATAGTCTCAGAAAAGAAGATATTAGCGCGAAGCCGCATCAATTCTCACCTTGGGGCATTCGTTTAAAACAAAAAGTGTTTTTATCGACCACTAAAACCTTTAAAAAGCGCCTTGTTGATATTCAAGATGAAGGATCGCAGCTTATTGCGCTTGCTTGTAATGCCCAGCCATCCATGCAGGTGCTGGATTATTGCGCCGGCGCGGGCGGCAAAACTTTGGCGCTTGCCAATGCGATGGGGTGTAAAGGGCGCGTTGTTGCGATGGATATTGATTCGCGCCGCCTTGCTAAAGCTAAACCACGTTTTAAACGCGCAGGGGTCTCGGATATTATTGAAACGCGCGGCATGGAAGATCAAAAAAACCGTAAATGGCTGCGCCGTCAAAAAGGAACATTCGATGTGACTTTGCTTGATGTGCCGTGTTCAGGCACAGGCACATGGCGGCGTAATCCTGATATGCGTTGGTATCATTATGGCCCGCAGCTCGAAGAACTTTTGGAAACGCAGGCTGATATTTTGGATAAAGTCGCGGACACGGTTAAGATTGGCGGACGTTTGGTTTATGCAACGTGCTCATTGCTGCGCCAAGAAAACGAAGATCAGGTTGAAAGCTTCCTTGCGCGAAATAAGGATTACCGCCTCGTGCCATTGGTTGAAGGCTGGCCTGAGGGCATTGAGCCGCCATGTGAGGGCGATTATATGCGCCTTTCCCCATTAAAGCATGGCACAGATGGTTTCTTTGCTGCGATTATGGAGCGTATTGGCGGTGAGATTACCCATCGTTCTTCTCCGCGTTATTCTGCGGATGAAGAAATTAGCCCAGACGAAGATCTCGATTAAACTTCTGTAGGAATAGATAGGGATTATGCGTTTAGACATTGTACAATATGTATCTGTTCTTCTCGCATTGCTTCTCTATGGGCTGTTTGGGCAGCCGACACCTGATAATGTCGGTATCGTTGAGATTATTATTGCGGCGCTACTGTTATTGGGCGCTGGGGTACATGGGCTCTCAGCTGTGTTTGTTAATGCACGCAGCGCGGATGCGCCACCGCGCCCTGCATGGTTTAGTGCGGGGCAAGTTTTTGCTGTGTTTGGCTTGTCTGTGCCGCTGTTTATAGCGCTTGCTGGCGAGGCAGATTTAAAAGAAGTCGCGCGGGATTTAATTGCCTTTGGTTTTTTGTTACTGCCGCTGCTTTATGTGCATTTATTCCGCGATGCGCGCGGTTTTCGTCGTCTGTTCATGTTTGGCGTTGTCTTTATTGGCGTGGCGTTCGCGGCGCGGATCTTTCTACCTTTGGCTTTGCCGCAATTTGGCTTGCCCTCTGCCGTGGCGCTTTATTTGACGATTACGCCTGCGGTGCTTTTTGCGGCGCTGTATTTATTGGCGGCGAGTTTCTTGCGGATATCATGGCGGCGCGGTGATGTGGTTTACAATGTGTTCTATGGCCTGTTTGCGGCGTTGATCGCTTTGCTTCCGATTTTTGCGCTGAGCTATGCGTTGCAGCGCGCATCCTTTGCGGCCTTGGTGGTCTTTGCGATTGCGGGGCTGTTTTATATTTTACTTTATCGCCCTGAAACGGCATTGCGCCTTGTGGCGTTGCTTGCTGTGCTTGTCTTTGCCTTCTTGCCGCAATTGCAGGATATTATCATGCGCCTAGAGCTTAAACATGTGCAGGTTGGCTTTAATAGCCGCGGCGCAGAGCTGGCGGCGGTATTCGCATTAGGGGCGCGTGATATGGGGCATTTCTTGTTTGGGCATGGCTGGGGCGCATTGTTTGAAAATCCTGCCGTTGGTAAAATACAGGTTGGCTATACGCATAATTTGTTTAGCTATTATTTTTTCAAAACAGGGCTTATGGGCACGGCGCTGCTCATCATTTATTGGGGCGCGATATTCCGCGAAAATTTACGTCTGGTGCGGATTAATCTGCCGCTTGGCTTGTCTTTGATGCTGCCGATTTTAATTTCAAGCTTTTTCTATGCTTCGCATAAAGCCTTTAGTTTTGGTCTGTTGTTATTGCTTGTCTGCGCGATTATGCGCCGCCGCGGTGATGCGCCATCTGCATCTACAGTTGAACGGGGCTGCGTTTTAGTGTATTCAAAGAACGCATAATAAATAGACAAATGTGATAAGAGTAGAATGCAAAAACCATCTATCCTCTTTATAAATCGTGTTTACCCCCCTGTGCATGGCGCAACGGGGCGGATGCTGCGTGATTTGGCGGGGGCGTTTGTACGCGATGGCTGGCATGTGACGGTCTTAACCGCGGGTGATAACGCCGCAAAGTTTCAAGATGCGCAGGGCGTGAACGTACACTGCGTGCGCGTAAATATGGCACAGAAAAATGCACTGGCTTATATGCTGGTTTGGGTGAAGCTTTTTTTTGCGGCGCTATTTTTAAAAAAACATCAATTAGTGGTCAGTAAAACTGACCCGCCAATGCTCGCTTATTTAGGACATTTAATTGCGGGGAAAATGGGCGCATCACATATACATTGGTGTCAGGATGTCTACCCTGATTTGTTTCCCGTCTTGCGCGTAAGGCTGCCGAGATTTGCCTATAATCTCATGAAGAAATTGCAGCTGAAAGCCTTGCTCGATTGTGAGCGCGTGGTTGTGATTGGACGCTGTATGGCGCGGCATTTGATTAACAATAAAGTGCCCGCGCGCAAAATTAGCGTTATTCCCAATTGGCATAACCCTAGCCTTGATACGCGCGCGATTAAGGCGAGCCAAGATGCCGCGTCCGTTTTTGGTGGCAATACAGAATTTAAAAAAACTTTATTTAATGATGACGCGCCAAAATTTCGCGTGCTTTACGCAGGGAATTTAGGCTGGGCGCACCCGATACAAACGATACTCGGCGCGGCTTATTATTTAAATGCAGATTACCCTGAAATTGAATTTGTCTTTATTGGTGATGGCGTGGGGCATGAACGCCTTGCCAAAGAACGTGCAAGGTTAAACCTCAATAATATACGCTTGCTGCCTTATCAGCCCGAAGAAAACTTACGTGATGTGCTTGAAAGCGGGGATATCCACTTGGTTAGCCTGCGCGAAAATGCCTGCGGCTTGGTTGTGCCGTGCAAAGCTTATTCGGCAATGGCTGTGGCGCGCCCACTTATATTTTTAGGGCCAGAAAACTCTGAGATTGCCCGCCTGATACATGACTTTAAAACCGGCGAAGTTGTCCCGCAGGGACAGGCACGCCAGCTTGCCAAGGCGATACGCCATTATCGTCAAAATGGCGAAGCATGGTATAGCGCCCATAATGCGGCGGCGAAAACCGCGCTGCATATGCGCCCCGAAGAATCATATAATGCGTGGTTAGAGCGCGCGCGCGAAGTCGTGGGGGATCAGTTCTCTGCGCAGAACGTGTATAAGAAAAAGGCAAGGGCGGCAGAGTAATGGGATTAGACGTATTAAATAAAGGGCATAATAGAACACTTGGCGATATCGTTGCGCTGTTTTGGGCGGCGAAGCTGTACATTCTGGGGTTTTTGCTTGTGCTTTGCACTCTGTGCGCTTTGTGGTTAATGGGGCAGCCCAATTATTACCGCGTGAGCATGTTGATTGGCCCTGTTGAGCCGCTGTTCTCTGCCGCAGATAAAGCACTTTACGAAGCGCAGGATGCACAAAGCAGCACCCCGCTTTATCAGATGAAGCGCCGTGACAGTACGATAGAGTTTCAGCAGTTTTTGAAGACAATGCGCGGCGAATCTGTCGCCAAGGCGGTTATCTCCAATGTACAGGGTGTTTTGCCGTATTTTGAAACTGAGCAGGATAAGGTTTTTCCGTGGCGCAAACGTTATGGCTTTGATGGGACGTATAGTGAGGCTTTACAGCTCTCTGCCATTTTGAAAGATCGCGTTAATATTCAGCCCGATGGGCTAACCCCGTTTTATCAGGTTAGCATTTTAATGCGTGAGCGAGCTTTGGCGCCGCAGCTGTTAGCTGCGCTGTATGATTTAAGTGATCATCAGCTGCGCGGGCAAGCAATGAAAACGGTCACGGGGCGTATTGCATATCTTAAACAGCGTATGGACGCAGAGAGAAGCCGTGATTATCGTAAGTTACTGGCGAGTTTGATCTTACAAGAAGAATATAGTCTTATGGCGCTACAAGCGGAAGGCGCTTTCGCGGCGCAAATTATCGAGCAGCCGCATGTTTCACCTTATGTCGTTTGGCCGAAGCCCTTTATAGTGATGTTTGCTGCGGCGTTAATCTCCTTTATGTTGGGTAGCATCCTTTATAGCTATGTTGCAGGTATAAAGCAGCGTAAGGCCTAAGCTTATGGCCTCTATCCCCGTATCCGTTATTATCCTCACAAAAAATGAAGAGCGGCGTATTGCGCAAACCATTGCGTGTTTGGATGGTTTTGAGGATATCTGGGTTGTTGATAGCCAAAGTGGTGATGACACAGCTGCGCTTGCGAAAGGTGCTGGAGCGCAAACCGTCGATTTTTCATGGAATGGTCATTACCCCAAAAAGAAACAATGGGCGCTTAATAATGTAGCGCTGCGTCATGATTGGGTGTTGATGTTAGACGCCGATGAGCGGATGACGCCTGCATTGAATGCCGAGATTTGCGCTTTATTCAGCGCCGCTGCGCCAGATGTTAGTGGCTATTTTGTTAAAGGTCTGTATCGTATTGGCGATCAAATTTTGCGTTTTGGGCAGATCAATAAAAAACTAATGCTGTTTAACCGCCATGATTTTGTTTTCCCTGATGTTGGGGATGAAGGCTTTGTTGGTGGCTGGGAAGTGGAGGGGCATTATCAGCCCATCCTGCTTGATCAATCGCAACTTTCTGCATTGCCGACATTAAAGGCGCATCTTATTCATGATGCGTTTGATGATATAGCCGCGCTCGACAAGCGCCACCAAAACTATGCGTCATGGGAGGCGCTTATGTGCCTGCATGGACGCTGGCCGCAAGACCCTGTACCTTGGCGGCAAAGGCTGAAGAAATTATTCCGTGCGCTGCCGTTGCGCTGGGGTATTGTCTTTGTTTATTCCTATATTGTTAAAGGCGGCGTGTGTGATGGACGCGCGGGGCTTGCCTTTGCGCGCCAGCGTGCTTTATATTACAAAGACATTGCGCGTTATAAGCGCCGTTATAAGGCAGAGGCCAAGTAGAATTTTATAAATCTAAGGAAAGGTTTTGCGCATGTCCGCATCCCAACAGTCCAAGCCAGCGTTAATTCTTGGTGTATTTTTATTTTTAGGGCTATTTGCCCTTGGCGCTTTTGCTTATCAGGGCGCGCATGATATGAAACAATATGAGCGCAGCGTTGTTGTTAAAGGCCTCTCAGAGCAGGTGCATATGGCAGATCAAGTCATTTGGCCCATTGGTTTTAGTGTCGCAGCAGAAACGCTGCCGGAGCTTTATGGCGCGTTAGAGCGTGATGCCGATAAAATCAGCGCCTATTTGAAAAAGCAAGATGTGGTAGCGGAGAACATTACTTTGGGGATGCCGCAAGTCAATGATAAATTGGCGGATCGCTATAATAACCAAGTAAATGATAAGCCACGTTTTTCAGCGCAGCAAACCGTCACGGTATTTTCAAAGGATGTGAAGAAGATCCGCGCGATTATGAGTGATATTTCATCCTTGGGTAAAACCGGCGTTGTTTTTGTCGCTAAAAATTACGAACAGCCCATTGAGTATAGCTTTACAAAGTTAAACGACATTAAACCCATAATGATTGAACAGGCGACGACGAAAGCGCGCGAAGTGGCAGAGAAATTTGCGGCCGATTCTTTTAGCAGCCTTGGTAAGATTAAGCGTGCATCACAGGGGAACTTTTCGATTAGTTCGCGCGATAAAAACAACCCGCAAATTAAGAAGATTCGCGTTGTGAGCACCGTTGAATATTACTTAGTTGACTAAAAAGGTTCGTCCCCTATGCCTGAATTACCCGAAGTCGAAACCGTATGCCGTGGCATTGCGCCTTTTATTGAGGGCGCAACGTTAGAGCACGTTGTTTTAAACAGGCCGAATCTGCGTATTCCTTTCCCTGAGTTTTTGCATGAGCGTTTGCAGGGCTTAACCGTGCGGCGTGTTGAGCGCTTGGCGAAATATGTGTTGATCCATTTAAGTGACGCTAAAATCCTCGTCATTCATTTGGGGATGAGCGGTCAGGTTAAAATTGTGCAGGATTACGCCGCCTATAGTGAAATTAAGCATGACCATATGATTCTATGCTTTGATGAGAATAAGGCGCTTGTTTATAACGACCCGCGCCGCTTTGGCATGGTGATGTTATTCGATGATGCGCAGACGCTCAATGCTGACCCAGCTTTTGCAAAAATGGGCCCTGACCCATTGGGGGCGGATTTCTCGGCGGAGATTCTGGCGGAACGCCTTGGGGCGCGGCGTACATATATTAAGGCTGCCTTGCTTGACCAACGCGTTGTTGCGGGGCTTGGCAATATATATGTTTGTGAAGCGCTGTTTATGGCAGGGGTGCATCCGCAGCGCCGCGCCGATGATATTAGCGCGCAGGAGGC
>MDTB01153717.1_pt1 | contig 43333 bp, 37 predicted proteins | sample 811161 | NCBI WGS metagenome assembly MDTB01 (sample SAMN05326650, study PRJNA326480) | marine metagenome | isolation source: seawater | place: Mediterranean Sea | collected 2009 | reverse complement strand
TAGCATGTCCGGATTCGTGGTAAGCAGTGTTTTTCCTTTCCTCCTCAGGCATAACTATTGATTTTCTTTCTGAACCCATAAGTATCTTATCTTTGGCCTTTTCAAAATCGTCCATTTCAACTGTCCGACCGCCTCTTCTGGCTGCAAACAAAGCCGCTTCATTCACGACATTGGCCAAATCAGCTCCCGACATGCCGGGAGTTCCTCTTGCTAGAATATCTGCCTTGACGTTGGAACCAATTGGAACCTTTCTCATGTGAACATCTAAAATTTGCTCTCTACCTCTAACGTCTGGTAAGGGAACGACTACTTGTCTGTCAAATCGCCCTGGTCTTAGCAAAGCTGGGTCAAGAACATCAGGTCTATTAGTAGCGGCAATTACAATTATTCCTTGATTTGTCTCGAAACCATCCATTTCCACGAGCATTTGATTTAAAGTCTGCTCTCTTTCGTCGTTGCCACCTCCGAGGCCAGCACCTCGTTGTCTTCCAACAGCATCGATCTCATCAATGAAAATTATACAAGGAGAATGTTTTTTTGCATTTTCAAACATGTCTCTTACTCTGGCTGCTCCAACACCAACAAACATTTCAACAAAATCAGAGCCTGAAATTGAGTAAAAAGGTACTTTGGCTTCACCAGCAATTGCTTTTGCTAGTAATGTTTTTCCTGTACCCGGTGACCCAACCATAAGTACTCCACGGGGAATTCTGCCTCCCAGTTTTTGAAACTTGGAAGGATCTCTTAAAAACTCAACAAGTTCTGAAACGTCGTCTTTTGCCTCATCACATCCAGCAACATCTGCAAAAGTTATTACGTTATTGTTTTCATCAATCATTCTTGCTTTTGATTTTCCGAAGGAAAAAGCCCCACCTCTTCCACCTCCTTGCATTTGCCTCATAAAGAAGATCCACACACCAATAAGTAAAAGCATAGGAAACCATGAAACAAAAATGCTCATTAACAATGAGGGCTGTTCTTCAGCTTTAGCAGAAACTATAACTCCATACTTCATCAAAGTTTCCACCATAAACAAGTCTTGTGGTGCATTAACAATTAATTGTCTATCGTCTGCGGTTATTGCCTTTACAGTTCTACCATCAACTACGGCAGACTTTATTGCCCCTTGTCGGGCTTCTTCCATAAACTGAGAGTAAGAAACTTCTCTACCTCTCATCTGTGATCCATCAAATTGTCTAAAGATAGAAAAAAGCACTAGGGCAATAACCATCCATATGGCAATCTTTGAAATTGTATTGTTCAATATTTTCTCCTCGAGGCTTCTTTCAACCAAAACATACTTTATAGATTACTCAAAAACGAATAGGTTTCCCTAATAACCCTAATTTTTTAAATTTTTAGCAATTATGAATACTTCAGCGGATTCAGATCTCGAACTTGAGGGTTTTTTTTTAGTAACTTGAGAAAAAACCTTCTTGTAATTCTCGACTAGCTGACTGTAACCACTTCCATGGAACGTTTTCAGCAACACTGTTCCATCTATACTCATAAACTCTTTACAAAATTCTAACACCAATTCCCCTAGATGGTTAATTCTCATTGAATCGGCAATACCTATACCTGTTAAGTTTGGGGATATATCCGACAAAATCAAATCAATTTTGTCCTCTTTAAAAAAATCTCTTATTTCTTTAATGGTTTTCAAATCCGTGAAGTCACCTTGGATAAATGTTATTCCGACTATGGGTTCGATAGGTAAAATATCAACTGCTACAATATTTTTTTGTGAATTAATTTTTTTATTAAGTTTTTTTGAAATAACCTGACTCCAGCTTCCCGGAGCAGCACCAAGATCCAAAATTGAAAGATTAGGTTTAATCAAATTACAACCCTCATCGATTTCTAATAATTTGAAAGCCGCTCTGGATCTAAACCCCATAAGTCTGGCTTTTTTTACATAATTATCAGAAAGATGTTTTTTAATCCAACGCTTATTTGACGATTTAACCAAACTACTTTCTCAATTAGGTACCTTGATGTTCATAAATAACCTCAAGTATTTCTACTTCCCGTTTTCCACTAGGAACATTAAATTCGGCTACATCTCCCTCAACTTTACCAATTAAAGCCCTCGCAATTGGGCTAGAAACGGAAATTTTATTCTGCTCAATATCAGCCTCGTCATCTCCAACAATTTGATAAATAAATTCTTCGTCATTATCTAAATCTATAAATTTGGCCCATACGCCAAAAACAACCCTCCCGTCTTTTTCCAAAAGTGTAGGGTCAATAACATGAGCAGTAGAAATTTTAGATTCTAACTCAAGAATTCTTCCCTCGATAAAACCTTGCTTTTCTTTTGCGGCATCATATTCGGCATTCTCTGACAAATCTCCTTGAGCTCGAGCCTCAGCAATAGACTGAATAACCTCAGGCCTATCCACAGTTTTAAGTCTTTGCAACTCTTCCTTCAGTAAAGAATGACCAAGCTTCGTAAGTGGAGTATTAATCATTAATTTCCGCCTTAAAGTAACTATGAGAAATAATTAAGCTGTCAATATTCAAGTTAATTTGTCAAACATTAATTCTAATTTTTTTGTGAACATCTTTAAGATCGTAGACCTCCAGTCGAGATTGAGCAATAGTTATCATTCCTTCCACTGCTGCTCTTGCTCCAGCAATGGTTGTATATGTGGCTATTTTCGAAGAAAGTGCACTAGTTCGGATGGAAAGAGAATCTGTCACTGCATTTTTTTCATCCCCTACAGTATTGATTATAAATGAAATTTCTTTATTTTTAATGGCGTCCACAATATGGGGTCTTCCTTGAGCAACTTTATTGATTACCTGTACTGAGATACCATTGGCTAACAAGACCGCTGCTGTGCCCTTTGTTGCCAAAAGACCGAATCCAAGTTTTATTAACCCCAATGAGACTGATATAGCTGCTTGTTTGTCGTGGTCTCTAACACTAATAAAAGCAGTGCGACCCTTACCAGATGTTGGAAGATTAATACCAGCTGCTATTTGAGATTTGATAAAAGCCTCAGCAAAACTTTTTCCAATGCCCATTACTTCTCCGGTGGATTTCATTTCTGGCCCCAAAATGGTGTCAACACCAGAAAATTTTGCGAACGGAAAAACAGCCTCTTTCACACAAAAAAATGGTGAAGTCCTTGCATCACAAATTTTTTGCTGCTCCAAATTTACTCCGATCATTGCTTTAGCCGCAATTTTTGCAATAGGAAGTCCTATTGATTTTGACACAAAAGGGACAGTTCTTGAGGCTCTGGGGTTAACCTCCAGTACAAAGACCTTGTCATTTTGAATAGCAAACTGAATGTTCATTAACCCTAAAACCTCAAGAGATTTGGCTAAAACTTGAGTTTGTCTTCGAAGTTCATTAACAATTTTGTGCTTTAGTGAGAAAGGAGGCAAACTGCACGCAGAGTCACCTGAATGTACCCCAGCTTGTTCAATATGCTCCATTATTCCTGCAATGTAAGCATTCTTACCGTCAAAAATACAATCGACATCAACTTCAATTGCATCGTTAAGAAATCTATCCAGTAAAACAGGTGAATCATTGGAAACTTTTACAGCTTCTTGAACATATCTTTCCAAATCCTTAAAATCATGGACTATTTCCATTGCCCTTCCACCCAAGACATAACTTGGCCTTACTAAAAGCGGGAATCCTATTTCCCTCGCCATCATAAGCGCCTCTTTTTCGTTATGTGCTATCCTGTTAGGCGGTTGAAGTAGCTGAAGTTTTGTTAACAAATTTTGAAATCTTTCCCTATCTTCCGCTAAATCTATCGAATTGGGTTTGGTCCCAAGTATATTAATCCCGTATGACTCTAAATCGTTTGCAAGCTTCAAAGGTGTTTGGCCCCCAAACTGGACTATGATGCCAAATGGTTTTTCAACTTCAACTATTTCAATTACGTCCTCAAGAGTTAGTGGCTCAAAGTAAAGTCTGTTGGAAATATCAAAATCAGTTGATACAGTTTCGGGATTACAGTTGACCATTATTGTTTCCATTCCCTCTTCTGCAATAGCCATAGCAGCATGAACACAAAAATAATCAAACTCTATCCCCTGTCCAATTCTATTTGGGCCACCACCTAAAATGATAATTTTTTTATTGTTAGTGGGATTTGACTCACACTCCTCCTCGTAAGTTGAATAAAAATAGGATGTCAAGGAATTAAATTCGCCTGCACAAGTATCTACTCTTTTATACACTGGTCTTACGTTAAGACTGTGTCGAATTCTACGAATTTGACTTTCAGTAACATCAAGTAATTTTGCTATTCTTCGATCAGAGAAACCTTTTCTTTTCAGTTCAAATAAAAGTGGTTTGTTTAAATCGGAGACAACCAAACGCTCAATAGATAACTCTATGTCAATTAGCTCCTTTATCTGATCTAAAAACCAACAATCAATTTTGGTGATTTCTGAAACTTGCTCAACTGAAAATCCTTGTGAAAAAGCATCTCCGATAACCCAAATTCGGTTAGGACCAGGTTCCGATAATTCAATCTCAATTTGCTGTTTACTGTTGGTTACTTGATTTAAACCGTCTACACCAACTTCTAAACCTCTAAGTGCTTTTTGAAAAGACTCCTGAAAAGTTCTACCCATAGCCATTACTTCTCCAACGGATTTCATCTGAGTCGTTAATCTATTGTCAGCCATTGGAAATTTTTCAAAAGCAAACCTTGGGATTTTTGTCACAACATAGTCGATCGAAGGTTCAAAAGAGGCAGGAATAATTCCACCTGTAATTTCGTTTTTAAGTTCATTCAACAGGTATCCTACTGACAATTTTGCTGCCACTTTTGCAATAGGAAATCCAGTTGCTTTGGAAGCTAAAGCTGATGACCTAGAAACCCTTGGATTCATTTCTACAACAATTATTCGACCATTTTGCGGATTGACCGCAAACTGGACATTGGATCCACCCGTATCAACACCAATTTCTCTAAGAATCGATATTGAAGCATTTCTTAATAACTGATACTCCTTGTCAGTCAATGTTTGTGCAGGAGCAACAGTGATTGAATCTCCTGTATGAACACCCATTGGATCAATGTTTTCGATAGAACAGACGATAATGCAGTTATCGGCTTGGTCTCGAACAACCTCCATTTCAAATTCCTTCCAACCAATGAGTGATTCTTCTATTAACAGTTCTCCAACCGGCGAGGAATCAATACCTTGTTTGCAAATATATTCAAATTCCTCGGCATTATATGCAATACCCCCTCCCGTACCTCCCAGTGTGAAGCTCGGCCTAATGATTACAGGAAAACCTAAACCATCTTTGGATTTAGCAAAATTTTTTTGAATTTCACGCGCTTCTTCATAAGACAATGCAACTCCTGATTGAGCAGTTTCTAAGCCAATGGAATTCATTGCCTCTTTGAATTTTTTTCTATCCTCAGCTTTTTCTATTGCATTAATATTTGCACCAATGAGTTCAACTGAAAATTTTTTTAAAATACCAATTTTCTCTAAATCCAAAGAACAATTTAATGCTGTTTGACCCCCCATAGTTGGGAGTAATGCATCGGGACGCTCAAATTCAATAATTCTCTCCAAACTTTGAACATTTATCGGTTCTATATAAACCGAATCTGCCATCTCAGGATCTGTCATTATTGTTGCAGGATTACTGTTTACTAAGATGACTTCAAACCCGTCCTCTCTTAGAGCATTACATGCTTGTACACCAGAATAATCAAACTCACACGCTTGTCCGATTACAATTGGACCAGCTCCAATAATTAAAATTTTCTTTAAATCTTGTCTTTTTGGCATCTTGAAACTTTTCTACACTTAATTTATTTTTGTATTAGATTCTATTATCGATAAAAACTTCAAAAAAAATTCTTTCAAATCGTGCGGTCCAGGACTGGCTTCTGGGTGACCTTGAAATCCAAACGCAGGTGCTGTTTTATGAGCCAATCCTTGTATAGAATTATCAAACAATGATCTGTGCGTTATTGTTAAATTCTCTTTAACCGAGTCTTCATCTACTATAAATCCGTGATTTTGTGAGGTAATAAAAACATTGCCAGTCTCAAGCTCTTGAACTGGATGATTTGCTCCATGATGTCCAACCTTCATTTTTTTTGTTTTTGCACCTGAGGCAATAGCAAGTATTTGATGACCGAGGCATATTCCAAAAATTGGTAATTTATCTTCAATTGCTGACTTAGCAACATCAATAATTTCAACACAAGGCTCTGGGTCACCAGGACCGTTTGATAAAAATATACCGTTTGCTCCTAGCCTTAATATTTCAGAGTATGTTGTTTCATAGGGAACCACAACAATTTTGACCCCTAAATTTACAAGATTTCTAAGAATATTGATTTTAACACCTAGGTCATAAACCACTATCAAAATCTTACAATCCTCATTTTTACTTTTGAAATTCCAAGTGGTTTCTTTCCAAGTGTATTTTTTCTTGGTAGAAACCTCTTTGGCTAGATTTTTTCCAGACAGTGACTTGCATGAATTTGACAAGGATATTGCTTTTTTTTGGGCAACTTCAGGTAAAAACTTTGATTTATTTTGAAAGGTAACAATTGACCCGTTGATTGCACCATTTAACCTCAAGTTACGGGTTAATTTTCTCGTGTCTATCCCTGCAATTGCAACAACACGATTTTTTTTCAAAAAACTCATCAAAGACTCTTCAGCTCTATGACTTGAGTGGTTTTTCGGTAAGTCTCGGATTATTAGACCATTAGAGACAATTTTTTTTGATTCTAGATCATCTTTGTTACATCCAACATTTCCAATATGAGGGTAAGTTAAAGTTATTATCTGTCCCGCATAACTTGGGTCCGAAATAATCTCCTGATAACCTGTCATTGACGTATTGAAGACAACCTCTCCAGAGGTTGAAGACTGAAAGCCAATCGAATAGCCGTGGAAAATGGAACCATCAGTTAGAGCCAAAATTGCTCTATCAAATACCTCTTGCCCTTCTTGGAAAACACCCGATAGCAACTTTTCTAATAACAATATCTTCTCCTGTTTATTCCATAAATTATTGATTTGTTAATTTATTTACATGTTGATTTAGGCTACGGCTTTGATGAAGATTAATATATTTAACAAAAAAGCAATCCCCCAAAAGATTGTTCTAAGCATAGCAAAGTCAAGAACATAGGCTGTTAAATAGAAAATTCGGGAAAAAACGTAACCTACGGCCATAATTTCTATGTCACTTGACTGCGCCTGATCTGTAGTTTGAGCAAGCAAAATCGCCACAGAAAACCACAAAAATGCTTCCCATGAATTCTGTTGAGCACTATAAGCTCTAGATCTAAATCCACTTTGTTTTGACATCCAAGCTCGTGGGTTTTGATTATCATAGTCTAATTTAGATTTTGAAATTCCAGCACAAATCATCGGTAAAAAACCAACAAAAAATAAGCACCACAAAGATATATTCATTTAAACCCTAAACTTTATTTAAATTTATTTTCTCTCTCTTACAGCCTGCGCAATTGTACCTAGATCGGTAAATTCTATCTCTGCTCCTAATGGAACCCCTCTAGCTAACCTAGTTAGACGTCTGGGAGGGACAAGATTGTTTCCTTTCAGGATTGATTCGATAGCATGAGCTGTAGCTTCTCCCTCAGGGGTAAAGTTTGTTGCAACTATTACTTCTTGGATGTTTTTTTCAGAGACCCTTTTTATCATTCCAGAGAAGTTTAATTCAACTGGCCCAATTCCATCTATTGGAGATATTTTTCCCATTAGTACATAGTATCTACCTTTAAAAACTTTAGTTTGTTCTAATACCATTTGATCAGCTGGAGTTTCTACAATGCACAGTGCAGTTGTCTCTCTATCAGCATTTGAACACAAAAAACAAACATCCTCTTCCGAAAACGAATTACACATAGAGCAATTTTTAACTTTGACCAGTGCCGCCTCTAAAGTTTGAGAAAGTTCTCTTGCAACATCTCTATTATGGTGTAGGAGGAAAATTGCCATTCTTTGGGCGGTTTTTGGACCAATGCCAGGTAAATTTGCAAATGATTTTATTAAATCATCAAATGCATTAGCTTCTTTGGAAATCATTATTAGTCCGAGTTTTAAAAAGGTTTTAATCCTGGTGGTATTGGCAAACCAGAGGTTACTCGAGACATTTTTTCTTTAGAAAGTGTCTCTGCTTTCTCAATTGCGTCATTAACTGCCAACAAAATTAAATCCTGTAAAGTTTCAATGTCATCAGAATTGTTATCTATTAAAGATGGGTCAATTGTCACTAACTTTAATCTATTTTTGCAATTTGCTATAACTTTTATTTTTCCAGATGCTGATTCACCTTCAACCTCAATTTTATCAAGTTGTTCTTGAATTTTTTTCATTTCTTCCTGCATTTTTTGTGCCTGTCTCATCATTCCAGCGATTTGGTTTTTCATAAGTATTCTCCTTATTAAGGGTTATTGTTAGGTTTAACAGAATCTTGAATTATTTTTGCATTAAAGTTTTTCATAATTTTTTTTGTTAAAGAAAATTCCTTTAATTTTTTTTCAGCATTATTTCTTCTTTCATTTGAAATTTCACGTTCTGTATCAGCAAGGTTTTTATTTGATGATTCACCTACTGCAACCTCAACTTTTAAGTCAGTTAAATCAAATTTTTTCAATAAAAAACTCCTAGCTCGTTCTATTAGCGATAGTTCATTTAAAACTGTCAAAGGAACCATAAATTTTAAAGTTAAAACTGCTTCCCGATTAATTTCAACAAGAGTGGCTTGATAAAAAAATTGTCTCAAGAGACCTTCCACCTGAAAACTACCGGCCAGACTTACCCAGTTACTGGGTTTCAATTCTTTAATTGAAATTTTTTTTTCACTCCTATTTGACTCTTTAAGAGTATTACTTGAGCTATTGGGATTTTTTTTTTCAAAGTCAACATATGCGGGTTTTTCAGTAGTTATATTTAGCTCTGAAATTCTTTTTGGAATCATGGTAAATAACCTAATTAGGGTCATTTCAATACCTACATAATCGTCAGGAGCAAGCCTTAAATCTCGTCTACCTAAAATTACTATTTGGTAATAGAGTTGTGCTGTTTCTGAATTAATGTTTTGACATAAATAATGAACGGATTGGTTCAATTCTTCATTAGTGTAATCAGGTAAGGATAAAAAAATACTTGCCTTATGAAAAACTTTAGCTAATTCTTCAAGTAAAGAACTGGAAGATACCCCGTTTTTTAATAGATCCTCAGCCTGTTCTAGGGTGCGCTTTGCATTATTGTCTGCGATCGACACAACTAAACGATCAATACCATCTTTTTGAACAAGGCCTAACATCTCAATTACTTCCAGTTCTTTTACTGCTCCGTTTCCACATGCTATTGCCTGATCAGTGATTGAAAGAGCATCTCTCATACTCCCATCAGCAGCCTCAGCGATTCTCTTCAGCGCGCTTTTTTCAAATATAATTTTTTCTGACAACAAAATATCACTCAAGTGATTTGCAATAAAGTCACTTGAAATATTTTTCAAGACAAATTGCAAACATCTCGATACCACTGTTGATGGTATTTTTTGAGGATCTGTTGTTGCCAAGATAAAAATAATATGATTTGGCGGTTCTTCGAGAGTCTTCAACATAGCATTAAATGCATGATTACTGAGCATATGCACTTCATCAATGACTATTACTTTTCTCAATCCGATTGAAGGAGCATACTTGGTCCGCTCTAAAACTTGTTGGATTTCCTCAACACCTCTGTTAGATGCGGCATCAATTTCTATTACGTCTATAAATCTTCCAGAATCGATTTCTACACAAATTTTACATTTTGTACACGGTTCATTTTTTTCTCCGATTTTGCAGTTTACTGCCTTAGCAACCAGTCTCGCTATTGTTGTTTTACCGACCCCTCTGTTTCCTGTTAATAAATAAGCATGATGAAGGCAGTTTGTTAGTAAGGCATGCTGTAACGCTCTAACTATAATATCTTGCCCCACTAGTTGTGCGAAACTCTTAGGTCTCCATTTTCTGGCCAAAACATGACTTATTTTTGTGTTTGTGTCGGTTGATTCAATGACCATCAAGAATTACTCACAAAGTTAAATTGCAAAGGTAAGGAGACAAAGTTTTAGCCAAAAGTTAATGACGAGCCTTAACCCCGGCACTAGTGAAGAATCGCTATGGCTGCTTCGTTCCCGACCTGACCAAGTTAACGAATTCACAATGCGGGGAGACTCGTCACTCTAAGTGTAACAACTGATTGCCATGAAGATAAGAAATTTGTGCATCCCCAGATACTAAAAAAGGATTTACACTCTCTCTGGGATAGTGCATTTCTAGTACCTTCTTATATTGAAGAAGTTGATGAAGATATGAATCAATTTCTTGATTATTTAATCTCCACTTAAATTCAATAACATTGATAGTTTTTTTTTTAGCTTAAAATCAACTCTGTCAGGTCTTAAAATATCTCCGTTCTCATTGGCCCATTCTGATTCTATTAAAATGAAATCTGAGTCAGGAGCCAATAATTTTGAACACTTTACCGAGTTCAAAATCTTTTCAACGGAACTTAAAACCAAACTCTCATTAGTAGAGCTCAAGGCAAAATCACTTAAGAGCTTTTTCGCTCTATAAAACTTTAAATTTGATAGATCCATGCTAAATTCCATCAAACGATGAAAAGCATTACCAACAATAATTGATGAGTTTTCAATATTTTTCATTCATAAACCCTTAGACTTTGAACTAAAAATGATACTGGTTACAACAACTGGATGCCATATCATACCAGGACTCTTTTGATCGATTTTGTTGAACTGCACTTAAAATAAGAATTTCCTTTGCCCTTGTTACTCCAACGTATAATAAGTTAAAGTTTTCCCTATCAGATAGTTTTTTTTCATAGTTAAGTGTTTGTAGTCGATTTTCCTCAAGAAACTCTCCTGACCTAAAAGTAAAAATATCATCAATATTTTCTAATTCCGAATCAAACGACAACAACCACTTAATTCCTTCTTTATCATAATTATCAAAGTCGCTCATGCCCGATAAAACTACTACGCGTGATTCTAAACCCTTTGTACTGTGAAATGTTTGGACTGAAACTGCTTCAAATTCATCAATGTGTTCTACCTTAAGACCTTCAAAATCTTTATGCTCTCTAGCTTGTGAAACTGTACTTAAGAATTTTGCCAAACTCGGAAATTTGCCAAAATCGACATCTAATGAAAATTCAATGAATTTTTCAATATTTGAAATTGCTTTTGAAAACCTGTAAGAATCTAATTTTATTTTGAGATTCGCAATCAAATTACTACTACTAATAATAAATTGTAGAAAATCGTGAACAGGCATAAATTCAAGTTTCTCCTTATAGACTTTTAAACTCTTTGTTAAAAAAAGAAGTTTTTTTGGAACAAGTTTTCCCCTCTTAAGAATGATCATATTTAGGTTGCTCCATAGTGAATCATCAGCATTATCAATCTCAATATTTTGCTTAAGCCATATTAATTCTTTATCTTCAAGGCCAAACAAACTCGACTTAGCCACAACTACAAAATCGTAATCTGAAGTGTTGTCAAGCAAAAACTGTAGTAATGAGACCAAATCAATTATTTCCTGCTGGTCTAAAACATTTAAGTTTGAGTCTGATATGTTTGGTATACCTAATGCACTAAGTGAATCACTAATATCTTTGGAATGAATACGGTTTTTGACCAAAATTTTTATGTCACTCCAAGCAAAATCTACTAGATCAGTTTTAATTTTTAAAAGAAATTTTCCAATTTGTTTGCCTTCGATCTTCCATAAATCCGACTCTTTGCCGCCGATCGGTTCTGTTAACCAGTTTCTATCTTCAATTTTGTTGGGGTTATCAATTACATTTTTGACTTTTGGTAGACAAAAAACACCCCCCTTTGCTTTATTTAAACTGTGATGTTTTCTATAAGAAAAGGAATCTCTGTTACAAAACAAAGTATTCATGAACTTTACTATTTCAGCTGAGCAACGTCGCGTTTTACTTGTCTCTAATTTAGTAGCATGAAAGTTTTTTTCCAACCAAATTTGTGAATTAAAAAATACCCTTGGGTCTGCACCTCTAAATTTGTAAATTGCTTGTTTTGGATCTCCCACAACAAATATCTTAGGCGCGGTTGATTCAACACCCTTCTCACTAATTACATAGGAACTTAACCATTGCCTTAATATTTTCCATTGACTGGTGCTTGTATCTTGAAATTCATCTATTAATATCTGATCGTATTTGAAATCCAAACGACTTTGAAAGTATGGGCCATACTCTCCACTAATATTTTTCCATGCCAAAAATTCAAATCCAGAGTAATCGGTTTCTTTTTTCTCAAAAACGTAATCATCAAGACACGAAAAAAATATTCTCGATAAATCAATCAAAACTTTATCTCTGGATTTGCACATCAAAATTTCACATTCTCTTAACATGAGAACAAGGGAATTAGCAAAAGATTCAGTTTTTCGCTTAATTTCAATAGTTTCTTCCCCCCAAGTTTTTTCCTCTTTTTTTCTGATAAACCTATAGGCTAAAGAAGATCTGTCTTTCCGCAGAAGGCAATTAGCAAGTTCAACTAAATTTTTGGGATTTAAATCTTTTAGTAACCCAGTAAAATACTTTTTATCATCTATCTGCTTAAACGAATTAAACAAAAAAATAGAGTCGCTTAAATTTTCATCACACCACAGTTTATATTTATATTCACAAGTCTTTATACATTGCTTAATCTCATCATTTTTAGCAGCGTATTTATTTTTTTTAGTTGAATTTTCAATTTCAATTCGAATGGGAATCAGTGAACATAAGGCTGTTTTTACCGATCGTAGACCAATATTTTCAACCAATAACATAAACTCCGATGACTCACCTTTAATAGATTTTTTAATGACTCCCAAAAATTTTTTCCAAATTTTATTTTGAAACTCTTTGCCAGAAGGGGCCAACGAAACACTACTATATATACCTAACTGCGGAGGTGACATTGTCAATATTTTGGAATACCAAGACTGGAACGTAGAAATGATTGGTTGATCTGCCTCAACTAAGATTGATTCATACAAAGATCGTGCACGGGGTAATATTTTATCAATATCATCCCTCTTGATACCGACTGAGATTAGTTTTTCAACTACATTTTCATCGGGCTCTGATGCCAGGTAAAATAAAAATTGATTCAACCGACTCTGCATCTCGCCAGCAGCTTTATTTGTAAAAGTTAGGGCAAGGACTGACGATGGCTTACCACCCTCAACAAGAAAACGAAGAATTCTAGAGCAAATTAGCCATGTTTTTCCACTTCCGGCACATGCTTCGACAATGAAACTTAAATTTGGGTTACAAGCTTTTTTGGTGGATAAAATCTCTGTTTTTTTGATAGGTTTAGCCATAGAAAAACTACAAGATACTTTTATACAACATCCATTCGTCTTTTCTGCAAACAGCCCTAACTGAACAACTTTTACAAATTTGTCCAGACTTTGCAGCTATAGGTTTTATTGGATGACCTTTTTCAATTTCGGTCAAAGCTAAACTAATTTTTTTTACTAGCTCCTCAGCTTTAATTTTATCTACTTCTAACCACTTAGACTCTTTGTTAGTAATGCAGAGGTAACCTGCTTTGGATATGTTTATTTTATTGATTTTTAACAACCACAAATAGATTAAAATCTGAGCAGATTGCAATTCTGTATTTAAACCAACTATTTTTGAAGATTTATAATCAATCAATATTTTTGTTTTAGCTTTATCTTTTTTTTCTTCAACTCTATCTATTTTACCTTTGATCAATACAGAGGATTTTGGTAATTTTCCACTAACTTTATTCTCAATCATCAACGGAAATGAGGAATTAAAAAAATCTGAACACCATATTGAAAGATGTTTGATCCTGTTTCTAAGAGTCAAAGATGTTTCAAAAGTGATTAAGCCAATATTATTCATATACTTTATCTTTAAGGTGAAGAAATCAAACCAATCTTTTTCACTGTAGTTGCGTAAATTTTTAAACTTAGAATTTTTAAATGAATTTCCTACGTATTCCATAAGTAAATGTAAGCTAATACCAACCTCTTTATGTTCATCGTTATAACCAAAATAGCTAGTTTTTTTTAATCCAAAAATACTTTCCCAGAAAAATTTATATGGACACTCAATCATACTTTTAATACTACTAACAGAAATACTGTAAGGAAGTTTATCAATGTAAATGTTTGGCTCCAGTTTAATAAATTTATTTTTATTTTTGCTCCTAGAGGAGGCTACATATTTTGAAAAAATCAGTTTTTTAACTGAATTTGGTGCCATCATTCGAATTCTTTCAATCCACCTACTCCAAATCACAAAATCTTTTTTTTCTTCCGGTTTTCCTATCAAAACCACAGGAATCTTCAGCCCTAGTACACTAACAAAATTTTTTAACTGTTGTAAATCAATCTCCATTTTGCTCGGAGAAGCTGCTATTTTTTCCCATGAAACTGAATCCACAAATTTTGCCTCATAAAAATTTGGCATGTTTTGACTTGTTCCACCAATTATTAAAATTGCATCAGGAGGATTCCATATTGCTTGTTGAAAACTAATTATCTTAATAACCGACTCTGGAAAATCAACTGAAAAATTAATTTTTTTAAACTCACTTTCAATAAGATTCAAAAAATGAGTGAAATTAACCTTGTGGTTACTAAGATCGACTGCTAATTTTTTACAAACTTTTAAAGCAACTTGACCAGCAGAATCCTCCAATAGTTCTTCCTCAATGCCAGTTTTTTTTAGTGCTGTAATTAGGTTTTCAGCTATTGATTTGGAATCATTAATATTTATAATTTTACTTAAGCGAGAAGGCAAAAAACCTGAAATATTATCGTCAACACTCAAGTCTTTTAATTTTTTGTTTAAATCTACATGTTCATTTGGACCAATTATTTGATTATTTGTTAGAGCCCGAATGACTAAGGGGACATTAATCCAGTAATAAAAATCCTCATTAGTGAATTGACCACAAATGATTTTTAATAAATTTACAATAGAGAGAGACACTATCGAAGTATCGAGAGACCAGCCAGCTTTATCTTCAACATAAATTTTACGTTGATTTAGTTTTGCCAATAACCTTCTGGTTGCTCTTCTATCAAGGGCTACAATTCCTAATTTAGTTTTTTTTTGCCCTAACCATATTTTGATCTGTGTTATTGAAGCCTCAGTCATACTCTCTAGGCTTTTTACTTCTATGCAACTGAGGGGTTTAAATTTTTCAGGTGTATCCCATTCTTGGAGTATTTCATTACTATTTTTCGAAAATTGCTGTCTTCTACCCTGAAAACTACTGTTTATTGAAGCTCTGTTATTCCTGAAATTTTCTGAATCAAACACTTCTGGCCAAATCAAGGGAAAATTTTTCTCCCAAGCCTTCCAATTAAAAATTGTTTTACTTTTTTGTTGCACGTCAGAATCTATCGGATGCTTTATAAAAAAAATATTCCAATTGCAAACTTTTTGTCTCGCTAAAATAATGGATTTTGCAACAACTATAGGATCACAGGTTTCATTTAAAACCATAACAACACCGTAAAAGTTACTTTTATTAAATTGACTGTTAGATTGATTTTTTATTGCAAAATCAAATTGCCTTTTATGCCAAATCGCAGGATTTGAATTATCTCTTAAAGCATTTTTTAGCATAAATAAATATTCAAGTGAGCCAAGTTCAATATTTTCATTTGAGTTAACTGATGGTGAACCTAATATCCTCCAACTTTCCTCCAACCACTCCCATCTGCTTATAATTTTTAACCAATCTGATACTAGTTCTAATGCTGAGCTAGACTGGTTTTTTAAATTACTATCAAGAAATGGTACCTTTTCAATAAGTTCTATTAATTGTTGAGTATGTGGCTTAACCAATCCCGAATCACCGTCGACAGGTTTGGATTCCTGAAAAGATTCAAAATTTGAAATTAATTGTATTGATGGAAGAGTACCTTTGTTACAGAATTTGGATGACAAAAAAAGATTTTTGATTTTCAACCCTAATTCAATGTTATCTACGAGGAGTAATTTTGGTAAAATTCTATTGTAACTTACTAAATTTTTAGTTATTTTTTCAAAAGATTTTTGAGAATTGAAATCAATTGAATCCACTTTTGGAAAGGTGTCATTTTCTCGAGAGTTTTCAATAATTTCTTTTATAAAATTATCCCTTTTGTAGCAAGATGAGTAATTAAAATTTTGATTCAATGCAAAGAATCTCCAAAATCTAATAGATTTTTGAAGATTTTTCATTAATAAACCATCAAATTCATTAAATTGTCCTATTTTTTTCTCCATTTTTAAAAAAGTGACGTGACCCTATACAAACATAATGTTATGCTATATTTCAAATTTCTAGATCTGCATTATGCAGATTTTTCCAATATTTCCTATTTAAGAAAAAATAATGAGTGATTTAGTCAAATCCGTGAAAGATGATTCTTTTGATTCAGAGGTCTTAAATTCAGAAACTCCGGTACTTTTGGATTTTTGGGCTGAATGGTGTGGTCCTTGTAAAGCTATCTCTCCTATTGTTGAAGAAATAGCTTCTGATTATTCTGGTAAATTAACTGTTGCAAAAATAAACATCGATGAAAATCCATCCACACCAACTAAATATGGTGTAAGAGGAATACCAACTTTATTGCTTTTCAAAAATGGGGCTGTTGTTGCTGAAAAAGTTGGTGCTGTCCAAAAATCACACTTAACTGCTTGGATTGACAGTAACCTGTAATTGTTCAATCCAAATTTTATAACTTGCGTTTTACAATATTCTTCTCTTTATTTACTTTAATTTTTTCATTATTTAACAATGTATCTTTCAGAACTCAAAGCTTTACCAGTCACCGAATTAGTAGAACTAGCTAGATCTCTTGATATTGAGACTGCGAGTAGATTGCGTAAACAAGAACTAATGTTTGCTATTTTGAAGAAAAAAGCAAAATCTGGTGAACAAATTTTTGGTGATGGAGTGTTGGAAGTACTCCCAGATGGCTTCGGTTTTCTTCGCTCTCCAGAAGCATCATACATGGCAAGTACCGATGATATTTATCTCTCACCTTCCCAAATTAGAAGGTTCAATCTTCATACTGGTGATGCAATAGAAGGTGAGGTAAGAACACCAAAAGATAGCGAAAGATACTTTGCTCTCGTAAAAGTCGATAGGATAAATTCACAACCACCTGAAGCTTCTAAAAATAAAATTTTATTTGAAAATCTAACGCCACTTTTCCCCAACGATAGAATTACCCTAGAAAGAGAGATCAGTGCTGAGGAAAATATAACAGGCAGGATTATTGATATGATTTCGCCTATTGGAAAAGGACAGAGGGGTCTCTTGGTTGCTTCTCCCAAAAGCGGAAAGACCGTCATGATGCAAAATATTGCTCACTCGGTCACAGCTAACCATCCGGAAGTCAAACTTATAGTTCTATTGATTGACGAAAGACCCGAAGAAGTAACTGAAATGCAGCGATCTGTTAGAGGAGAAGTGGTTGCGTCAACTTTTGATGAACCTGCACCAAGACATGTACAGGTGGCTGAAATGGTAATTGAAAAAGCCAAAAGGCTTGTTGAACACAAAAAAGACGTTGTAATTCTCCTGGACTCAATTACAAGACTTGCACGAGCATACAATACAGTTGTTCCAACTTCAGGTAAAGTACTAACAGGCGGTGTTGATGCTAATGCTTTACATAGACCAAAAAGGTTTTTTGGTGCCGCCAGAAATATCGAGGAGGGGGGATCATTAACTATCATTGCTACAGCCTTAATAGAGACTGGTAGTAGAATGGATGAGGTCATATACGAAGAGTTCAAAGGCACAGGAAACATGGAGGTTCACTTAGAAAGAAAATTGGCTGAAAAAAGAGTGTATCCAGCTATCAACATAAACAGATCAGGAACCAGAAAAGAAGAGTTGCTGATAAAACACGATTTATTGCAAAAAATATGGATATTAAGAAAAATTATTCATGATATGGATGAAATTCAGGCGATTGAATTTTTACTTGATAAAATGCGTCAAACTAAAAACAATACTGAATTCTTTGATCTTATGAAAAAAGGTGGTTAGATAAATTATTTTGGTACACCAAATAATCAAAATTAAATCTAAAATAATTAATTTTTAAGTTAGGGGTTGTATATGAAAGAGGGAATTCACCCAGATTATAGAGAGGTAGTATTTTTAGACCTATCTAATAATTATAGTTTTGTAACTCGTTCAACAGTCAAAACTAAAGAAACAATCAAGTGGGAAGACGGAAAAGAATATCCATTATTCAAGCTAGATACGAGTTCAGAATCTCACCCTTTTTATACTGGAACCCAAAAAATTGTTGATACCGCAGGAAGAGTCGAGAAGTTTAGGCAAAAATTCGGTAAAAAAACTGGTACTACATCCAAAAAAAATAGTTAGTTTTTTCTTAAACACCTTGTAAAACTAGCGGGAGCCTCAAAACGCTTTTCACAAAAAAAAATAATGCCACACATGGTCAACTCATCAGTTTGTCAGGAGAAATTCGACCACTTCCAGGTCTAGTTGCAAGTGCTTCAAAGAAAAGCCCGAGATTATTTATCATATTTATAATTATTTCCATTTTGGGGTTTGGGCTTGTTGACAGGGGTCCCTGGAGAGGTGCAGACTTATACGGAGTTGCACTTGTAAAAAACTGTATCGATGCCTACCATAATTTTTCATCAAGTTGTGTTGTTCCAAATCTATATGGAGCTGTCGTTGCCAGTGATGGGCCCTTATTTACTTGGGCAGCAGCATTCATAATCATTTCGATTGAACTTTTAATTCAAAACCTAGAAGTTAATATTAATCTTATTGATGACATTGGAAGAGTAGTACAAAGTTTTTTTGTCATAACGGGTTTAATTGTTTTGTGGTGTGCAACTAAGAAATTAGCTCTGAGAAGAGAGTCAAAACCGATAGACCCACTTGGAGTTGGTCCGACTTCTGAAAAATTTAGTTCAAATATTGCGGATTGCAGCGTACTTATTACTATTGCATGTCTTGGATTAGTTATGCCATTGCATGAGTTAGGTAACACTGGACTTAATTTTATGTTGCAAGCTATAGTTTTTTGCTCAATTGTTTTTGCACCTGAAAACCCAAAGAAAGCTGGTGCTGTTTTTGGAATAACCACTTTTCTTTTACTTCTATGTTCTGGAATTGGTTGCTTTATTTCTATTTATTTAGCGATTTTAATAGTTTGTATAAAGAGTTATCCTTGGGTTTTAGTAAGAAAAGAATTTCTCTCCTACGCAGTTTTCTTTTCTTCAATTGTGGTGGTGCCATTAATATTAAATGACTTCTCTTGGGAATCCGAAAAACTAATTAGGTTATGGTTACATGATCAGTTAGCATTTCAAAATTTTCAGCCATTATTCCTAATCAAAACTTGGCTTTGGACTTGGTGGCCTTTGTGGCCCATCGCGACAGCCTTTTTCATACAAGCTTATAAAAGAGGTTTTTTAAGTTTATCCCACATACAAATGCCTCTAATTTTGCTTAGCTGTTCAACTTTAATACCTCTACTGGGAATTTTTGTTTCGGAAGGCACTAAATTCATTCCTGTGATACCGCTCACAGTTTTGGCAGCATTCGGTTTATTGTCATTGCCAAGAAATGTTGCAAACCTTATTGATTATTTTGCTTTATCTATTTTTACCTTTTTAGCAATTATGATCTGGATTTATTGGATAGCACTTCACACTGGAACCCCAGAGGCTATTCATAATAATGTTTTGAGGGCAGCTCCAGGAATAACTGGTATTTATTCAATAAGTGAATTATTTTTTGGTTCAGTTGCAAGCCTAGCATGGTTAATGTTGATAGGTTGGAGAGTTCGAGTAAGTGAACCATTGTTATGGAGACCAGTAATTTTAAGTGCAGGAGGTTTAGGAATATCGTGGATACTCCTTGTAAGTTTATGGGGGCCGGCACTTGAAATTAATCGAGGATATGGTGAAATAATTAGAGAAATAAATACGGTTGTAGAAGAAAATCCAACTCGCGATGAGGATATTTGTATTGGAGTAATATCGAATGACCTAAAATCAAGAGCTATAATTCTTGCCAATTCAAATTTTCGACTTAATCAATCTGGTAAAAAAAAACCTTCTGATTGCGATTTTTTTCTAATTAGAAAAAAAAATAAATCTGATTTAAATACAATTAATACACCACTTTTTGACTCCAAAAAATGGGAGTTAACTTGGTCAGGAAATCGTAAAGCAGATCCTAGAAAAAAAGAAATTTTTTTTCTATATAAAAAACTAAATTTTTAGGAAATTTTCTCTGTAATATGAAAGTTCATCGATCGACTCTAAAACGTCAGCCAAAGCTGTGTGTGCTCCTTTTTTTTGAAACCCTTTGACAAGATCTGGTTTCCATCTCTTACAAAGCTCTTTTAGTGTGCTTACATCAAGATTACGGTAATGAAAGAATGCCTCAAATAAAGGCATGTACTTACGCATAAAACGACGATCCTGATGAACCGAATTACCACATAATGGTGATTTACTCTCTTTAGCAAATAATTTTAAAAACTCTAATATTTCCTCTTCTGCCTTCTGCTCTGTCATTTCAGAGGACTTTACTCTTTCAATCAAACCAGTCCTTTTGTGCGTGGTTTGATTCCAAGTATCCATCGTTGCCAGATGATCATCATCTTGATGAATAGCTAAGACAATACCATCAGATAGCTTTTTTAAAGAAGAATCAGTAATTACCACAGCAACCTCTAAAATCCGGCAAGTATCAGGGTCTAGACCACTCATTTCCATATCAACCCAAACCAAGTTGCTATCCGAATTAATTTCACAACCTTCCACTATTTCTCCCTTATTATATTAGTCAAACATTAAAAAGATTAAACCAAATTGGACAATCCTTTATTTCGTGTAGTTGGAACTTTTGGCGATAGAGCCTTAATTGAATTTGAAAATAAAGTTGTCCCTTGCTTAATTAGAACAAAAAAACAAACTGTAGTCACAAATGATTTTGTTACTATTGATGAAAAATCCAAGCCCATTTTGGCTACAGATATAAAAAAAAGAGAAAATGTTTTTATTCGGCAAAATAAAACCAAACAAAAACTTATTGCAGCAAATCTTGATCATATATATTTTGTAATTTCTTCAAAACCTCAGTTTTGTGCTGAAACTCTCATTGGTATGCTTGCCTCCGCAGTCAGAGAAAAAATTCCAGCCTCAATAATTCTAAATAAAACTGATTTATATACAGAAACAAAGAAAATAAAAAAGGTATTGAGCTCTATTTCTCCATTTAAAATGTGTTTCAAGTCTGATAAAAATTTTGAAACTGCATTCCTAGATGACTTAAATGTAAAAATAATTCATTCAAATACCGTTTCCAAAACTGGAATGAATAATTTAAAAAAAGCTATTGCACATGATACGAAAAGTAAGGTAACTTCCAGCATCGGATTTGCTGGTCAATCTGGAACTGGTAAAAGTAGCATCATTAATTCATTAGTACCTAGCGCACAAATTAAAATTTCATCTATTTCAGAGTCACTTAATACTGGAAAACACACAACTACTGCATCAAAGAGCTATAAAATTATTAACAACAAAAAAACTATTTGGCTCATAGATACTCCTGGAATTGAACAATTTGGAGTAAATCACTTGAATAGTCAAGATCTGCTGCGAATTTTTCCTGAGTGGAATCGAATAAAAGAAAATTTTGGAAAATGCAAGTTTTCAAACTGTCTGCATAAAACTGAACCCGGATGTAAAATAAAGCATCTGCTTGAGGAGCTAGAAAAAACTAACCCAAATAGCACTGAGTGTATTAATCTTCGAACCAGATTAAAAATTTGGCTTAAGCTTTTAACTACTGTCAACTCAAGAGATTAGAAAAATATCCTAGAGTCACCAAAAGCATCACAATACACCATAGGAAAAGAGAGCGCCAAACCAACCCAACTACAACACTCAAACTATTCTCATCTACCTCCTTGAGTTCTGGGATAACGAAGTCTGATGAACTTATTGTTTCAAAATCAGATGAGCCTGAAGTAGCAATCGGAACTGTAAGCCTCGTTGTCATGGCCCCTTCACCAGCAGATAATAGTATTCGTTCAGAGTCAAAACCTGCTTTTGGACTAACTGCAGATCGAGCCCTTATCATCTGAACTGCATCCTCAAAATTACCAACAATTGCAAAAATAAAAGCAGTGACACGACTTGACACCCAATCTATCCAAAAAAACCCTTTGACAGAAATATCACAAAAGTGATCGGTGTTGTTTTGGCTGTAGGATTTACTCTGCAAAACATCCTCTAATGACTCAGGTTCTGATTTTACTGTATTTATTTCCACATCACTATCCCACGACTTCAATGCTTGAACTGATACTCTGTAAATAATTGGACCAATGGGACCGGGTAAGATAATGTACCAAAATACTACACCAAAAAAATTTCTTTGAGCAGCTAAAATTGCAAGCCTTATTGTCTCCCTACTCACTGAAGAAATATCACCGGATTTGGCAGTCTCAAAAACCACTTGATCAGAACCAACAAAAGTAGCCCAGTCATGTAAATGTTTACGAGCCTCTTCTAGTTGGTTGTTTTTTATACATTTTTGTATAGTATTAAATCTGCTTATAAAGGTACCAAACCCAAAACTGAGATATAGAACACCGATAGAGAAAACTAACGAGAGAATCGGATGAATTAATGAGATTACTAGCCAAATTAACCACCCAACTAAACCCATAAAAAATGTGACTCCAAACCAAGATATTATTGCCTGTACTCTCTCCCCCGAGTTGAGCTTTGTTTTAACAAAACTCAGCATTTTACCAAGAGAAACTTCAATAATTTCAGATGGTGCAGGAAAAAATCTTTCAATTAAAATCGCTAGCAAAAGACTAATAATCAACATATTTATCTTTACATTTTAAATTTAATATGTAGCTTATAACTCAGATTTAGGTGAATTAGAGGAGCTTTTTGGTTCACCATCTAAATTATTTGTGGTGTTAGTCTTTTTATTTTTAATATTTAGTTTGTTAATCGACTCAACACGTCTATTAGGAAGCTTCTCTTTGATTCTTGCAGACTTACCAGAACGTTCTCGAAGGTAAAATAATTTTGCTCTTCTAACATCTCCCCTTCGAACAACCTCTATTTTTGAAATTAACGGAGAATATGTTTGGAATGTCCTTTCTACACCTTCTCCAGAAGATATTTTTCTCACAATAAATGAGGAGTTCAATCCCCTATTTTTTTTTGAAATAACTACACCTTCAAATACTTGTATTCTTTTTCTCTCTCCCTCGACAACACTAACGCTGACTTTGATTGTATCACCGGAGCCAAATTGTGGTATTTTGGAATCTAATTTTTTTATTTCTGTTTTCTCTAATTCATCGATAACATTCATTTTTAATCCTCTTTTAAAACCTTTTGTTTAATAGTATTCAACCAGTTTTCATCGTCTAACGACAAAAATCCATTTTCGCGTGCTTTTTCAATCAAATCCGGCCTATACCTTATTGTAATTTCTAAGGACTTTTGACGACGCCACTTATTTATTTTCGCATGATGTCCAGATAAAAGCACGCTTGGAACAGTAATTGAATCAAACTTTTCTGGACGACTATAATGCGGGTACTCTAACAAACCATTTGAAAATGACTCTTGAACTGAAGATTCTGAATTACCTAAAGTTCCAGGTAGTCGACGAATCAATGCTTCCATGAAAGCCATAGCAGCTAACTCCCCACCTGTGGTGACAAAATCCCCTAAACTCCATACTTCGTCAACATACATATCAACAAATCTCTGATCAACTCCTTCATACCTACCACATACTAGAGTAATATGCTGTTTTTCATGGTCATTAAAAACATATTGTTCTATCAAATCTTGTTTTATAGTTTTACCTATTGGTGAAAAAAGGATAACCTTATTTTTTTTTTTAAATTTTAAGCTTTCTTGTATGGCTAATAGTGTGGATTTTAAAGGATTTGCTAACATCACCATTCCAGGACCCCCTCCATATGGCCTATCATCAACCTCCCCTCTTTTATCAATGACATAGTTTCTGGGATTCCAACACTGCAGATGTACTATTTTTTTTTTAAAAGCTTTTCCGCACACACCCAAACTGCTCCATACTTTTATTAACTCAGGAAATAATGTCACAACATCAAATACCATTTTATACCTTTGTTTGTTACCAAAAATCTTCCCAATCCACTAAAATTTGTTTTTTTTTCAGATCAATTTTTTTAATATGCTTTTCCACGAGTGGTATAACAATTCGCCCCGAAAAAATCCAATCATGAAAACTATTGCCATCAATCTTATCTACTTCTCCTAAAATTGTTCCTTTTAGGTTGATAATTGTGAAGTTCAATAACCCCAAATCTTTGATCCCAGCCTGAGAAATAGCAGGAACAATGTTTTTATTTACTCTTAGATAAGAGCCGATAATGCTTTCTGCTGTTTTTCTATTATTAATTTTTTCTAGTTCAAGCCTAAAGAAATTCTTACGTTGGGCTACAGAAACAACTCGACTACAAAAATTAAAAGAGGGAGAATCGATCCAAACTTGATCAATATCAAAAAACAATGGTCTTTTAGGTTCAAACTTTAATGAATTTGTAAATGACTTGTCATAAACAACTTTGATGTCACCTTTGATTCCTACAACACCTTTAACATAACCTATGATTAACAAATCATGTTGTTTATGTACAACACCACCGAATTCAGGGATAGATGTTGAGCTTGAATTAAGACCTAATTTTTCGGCTCTTCTTAAAGAATAATTTCTATCTGAATAGGTTTTTTTTTTGTTTCTAGGCAGATACGCTATCCTTAGCTGATCCTTGGGCTTCGATTGTTTCTTTCTTTATTGTGGAAATAAGTTTTTTAACGCGTGCACTCAACTGAGCCCCATTATCTACCCAATAACTGACTCTCTCCAAAGCGATTCTAATATTTTCCTCATTTTTTGCTGCTAGCGGATTAAAAAACCCTAATCTCTCTATAAAACGACCATCTCGCGGATATTTAGAATCCGCAGCAACTATGTGATAGAAAGGTCTTCTGTGGGCACCCCCTCTTGCTAAACGAATAACTACCATTAAAAAATTCCAATAAATTATGTGATACCTATATGATACATAAGAGCAAGGAAAAAAATTACATTTATTATGATAAAACTAAAAAATCTTTCAAAAAATGATTTTTTTACTATTTTGGTTTCAGTACTGTTCTCTTTAGCTGGGACAACATTAGAAGCTAAAAATATTAAAAATGAATGGCTCAAAGATAAAGATGTCAAAAAATTCATAAGTCATATTAATAAGAAACATGAGTTTTCTGTTAGATACTTAAACAATAATTTCAAAAACCTAAAGTACCAAAAATCTGCCTTTAAACTCATTAATCCCAAAGATAAAGAAAAAAAGAAAAAAATCAAATCCTGGCAAGATTATAAAAATCGTTTTGTAACTGAAAAAGTAATTAAAGACGGTCGGTTGTTCCTGAGTAAACACAAAAAAAATTTAGAAAAAGCGTATAAGATATATGGTGTTCCTGCAAGTGTAATTGTTGGGATTCTCGGGGTTGAAACCAGATACGGCGAGATCACTGGTGACTACAAATCTCTTGATACTCTAGCCACTTTTGCGTTTGAGGATTTCAAAAGAAAGAAATTTTTTCTAAATGAGCTTGAACATTTATTTTTATTGGCAAGAGAAAATGACATTGATGTTAATAGTTTTAGGGGATCATTTGCAGGAGCTTTAGGTATTCCTCAATTCATGCCAAGTAGTTGGAGAAACTTTGCAGTGGATTTTGATAACGACGGAAAGATTAACTTGTTAAAAAGTCCTGCTGATGCAATTGGCTCTATTGCAAATTATTTATCCATTCATGGGTGGAAACCCAATGAAGTATCTCATGCTCGAATTTATCCTAAAACAAACTTAAATCCTTCTAAATTTGTTGCCAGCTCTTTGAAAGCTGAATCAAGTGTCAGGGAACTAGCAGATGCGGGATTCATATTAGACTCCAGATTGTTTCCTCCAAATCTTAACGCAAGTCTAATCGACCTTCCAGAAAAAGACGGGACAGTTAAATATTGGCTTGCTACTCAGAACTTTTTTGCTGTGACCAAGTACAACAGAAGTTTTATGTATGCAGCAGCAGTTTTTTCTCTTGCAGAATCAATTTCACCAAAAATCTAATTAGGCAATACAATTTCTAATTTTTGTCTGTATTCCTCAAACAAAGTTACACCACAAGCTACAGAAATATTTAAACTATCAACGTTACCATTCATTGGAATGTGAACCAACTTATCACAAAACTCTTTGGTTCTAGTTTTCAAACCAAAACCTTCATTTCCAAAAATAAATACATTTGAACCCTGTAAGTTATTAAGAAATAAGTCTGAACTTTTTCTTGCCTCCATTCCAAAAACGCGGTACCCAAGATCTTGAACTAATTCTATTGCTCTGGCAAGATTTGGTACTTTTATAAATGGAATATTATCTGAAGCACCACAAGAAATTTTTTTAGCAATGTCATTTAAAGATACAGAATGGTTCATTGGAACAATAATGCCTCCTACTCCAACTGCATCAGCTGTTCTAATAATAGCTCCTAAATTTCTTGGATCGGTAACTCCATCCAAAAAAACTAATGTGGGTAATATCCCTCTTTTATTAGGGGCGATATTTTGAATTAACTCCCCAAGTGTTTCGGATAATACTTTCTTTTCTGCTAAAGCTACAACACCTTGACTCTTTAAATTTCCAAACAAAACCTTTAATTCTTTATTTGAAACTACTTCTACTTTTATCCCCAGCTCTTTTGATTTTAGAAAAATTCTTTGGGATCTTTTTTCTTTTCTATTTTCAGAAATAAAAAGCTGATGAACACTAGATGGGTCAGAACTAAGCCGAGCCAAAATCGAATGAAAACCTGAGAGCAAAACCTGGTTAGGTGATATTTTTTTAATAGTCATTACTATTTATTAGAATCATTAAAAAAATGAATTTTTAGCTTACTTCTTTTTAGTTCTTTTTTGTACTTTTGAAGCCACTTTACTTATTACATCAGTAGAATCTGGTGATTTTTCTTTCATAACATTAAAATTGTTAAAACTGACTCTTCTATGCTTTTCAATACCAGCTTTACTCTTAGTTGATTTTTTCTTTTTTGAATTAGAATTTGTAGCACTTTTAAATTTTTTATTAAGAAAGCCATCTAAAGTTGGGGTAATTTGTGACTCTTGAAAAGACACCGTATTCCTTTTTGTTCTTGGCTTGCGAAATAATTTCGGAGCTAGGCTAAATTCTATTCTTCTACTGTCTACATCAACTCTTAAAACTTGGATTTGTATTTTGTCATAAATTTTGAAACGTTTTCCAGTTCTCTCACCTCTCAATTCATGAGAAATTTCATTGTGCTGAAAATATTCTAAACCCAATTCAGAGACATGGAGTAATCCCTCTACAAAAAGACTTTCTAATGTTATAAATAAACCAAAAGGTGTAACAGCGGTCACTGTACCAGATAATTGTTCACCAACTCTCTTTTTCATAAACTGACATTTTAGCCAGGCAATTACATCTCTACTTGCATCCTCTGCTCTTCTCTCTGCTATTGAACAATGTTCTCCTAGTACATTCCAATTTAATATGTTGTCATTATTTAAATTTTCCTTATCACTGCCATACGGTGGGATGAATTTTTTAGAATCTAAAATTGCTTTAATTGTTCTATGGACAAGTAGGTCTGGATAACGTCGAATAGGAGATGTAAAGTGAGTATATTTTTCAAGTGCTAATGCAAAATGTCCATTATTATGTGGACTATATTTAGCCTGTTGCATTGATCTAAGAATTAAAGTTTGAAGAATCTCAAAATTTTGTTTTTCTTTTACAGAAATCAAAAGTTTTGAAAAATCTTTTGATGATGGTTTATCACTAACATTTAACTTCAAACCTTGAGTTTTCAGAAATTCTTTTAATGAAGATATTTTCTCCGGTAATGGAGGTTCATGAATTCTATATAAGCAGTTAGATTTTTTTTTATTAATAAAATCTGCAGCACATGTATTTGCGGCGATCATACATTCCTCAATAATTCTATGTGCATAATTACGAACCTTAGGAAGAATTTTTACTATTCTGCCAAGGTCGTTAACTTGTATTTCTGTCTCGGTTGTCTCAAACTCAATCGACCCCCTCGAGCTTCGATATTTAGAGAACTTTTCAAGTAACGAGTATAAAGAGGATAGGTTTGACAACACGCCCGAATCTAAGACTTTCTCATACTCATTAGGAGATGAAATAATTTTCCAGGCATCTGAATAAGTTAACCTAGATGATGAGCAAATAATTGCTTCATAGAACTGATAAGCTGAAATTTTTCCAGTTCTGGAAATTACCATGTCACAAACAAAACTTAATCTATCTTCATTTGGTTTAAGTGAGCAAATTTCATTTGAAAGTTTCTCAGGAAGCATGGGAACAACTTTTCTGGGGAAATACACCGAGGTAGATCTTTTGTATGCCTCTATATCAATTTCATCTCCACATTTTACATAAGCAGAAACATCTGCAATTGCTACCAGTAGTCTCCAGCCTTTTTGTTGGTTTTCCTCAGCATAAACCGCATCATCAAAGTCTCTTGCGTCTTCTCCATCGATTGTAATAAATTCTAAATCCCGTAAGTCTATTCTTTGTTTAACTTCACTATTATCAATTTCAACTGACAACTTTTTTGCTGCTTCAATTACACTACTTGGAAAATTAGAGGGAATCCCAAATTTTCTAACAGCAATTTCAATTTCCATACCGGGATCGTCAACTTCGCCAATCACTTCAACTATTTTCCCAATAGGAGGAGTATCTTTTGTCGGAGGGTTAATAATTTCTACTGTTACTATTTGCCTCGGTAGCGCATCAAGAAGATTTGAAAGAGGGATTACAATATCATGCTTTATTCTATTATCTTCGGGAACAACATAATATATTTCTCTTTCAAAAACAACTCTTCCAACGAGCTTTAATTGAGCATATTTTAAAACTTCAGTAATTTGGGCTTCTGATCTTCCTTTTTTTTCTGCTGGTATTAACCTAGCAGAAACTGTATCCCCGTGCATTGCTTTTAACATTTCTCTGTTGGGAACAAAAATATCTTCACCACCATCATCCGGACGAAGAAACCCAAATCCGTCTCTGTGACCAATAAGGTGTCCAATAAGTGTTTTAAATTTTGTTTTTATCAAGGTGTTTTTCCGTTTTTTTGTACCCTATACTAAAAATATTATTACTTGCCCAGATGGCGAAATTGGTAGACGCGCTAGGTTCAGATCCTAGTGGTGGTAAACACCGTGGAGGTTCAAGTCCTCTTCTGGGCACCGTCAAGTGAAAATGAAAGTCTGAATTTTACTAGAAAAAAATTCAGATGAATATATTCTTAAGGATAATCGTATCCTCTCTATCAGGACCAGTGGATAGCATTACAACTGGTAATTCAAGTAATTCAGAAATTCTTCTAACATATTTTTTTGCCTCTATGGGTAATCCATTCCAATTAGTTACTTTTGCTGTAGGTAAGCTCCAACCTTTATGAAACTCATAAACTGGCTTACATTGCTCAATCAAATCACTATCTCCAACTGGCATCATGGGACTGTATCCGCTGGGTGTTTCATATCCTGTACAGATAGATACTTCTTCAAAACCATCTAGTACGTCTAATTTAGTTATACAAATTCCTGTAATACCACTGATACGAACAGAACTTCTTAAAGCAGCTGCGTCAAACCAACCACATCTTCTTGGTCGTCCTGTTACTGAACCAAATTCAGCTCCTCGTTTTGCAATTAAATTAGCTAAATCTCCAGTTAATTCTGTCGGAAAAGGTCCTGAACCAACTCTGGTGGTATAGGCTTTTGCAATACCCAAAATATAATTAAATGTATTTGGGCCAAGCCCAACCCCAACCCCTGCAGCTCCAGAAATACAATTACTACTGGTTACAAAAGGATAAGTGCCATGGTCTATATCAAGCAAAGATCCTTGGGCTCCTTCAAAGAGAAAACTTTTTCCATCTCTAATGGATTTGTTTAGACAAAAGGATACATCTTCACTCATGTTTAATAATGTAGGAGCATAACTAATTAAATAGTTATAAATCTCATCAACTTCAAATGAACTCTCGTACTTAAGAACGTGTTTAAGTAGAGAGTTGTGATAAGAGAGAACTTCTCCGAGTTTTTCTTTTAAACGTCTAGGATTTTTTAAATCGAATAATTTGATTGCTCTTCGAGCAACTTTATCTTCATATGCTGGACCGATACCTCTACCAGTTGTTCCTATCTTGAATTCACCTTTTGCTTTTTCTCTTAACTTGTCAAGCATTATGTGAGATGGCAAAATTAATGAGCATGCAAGACTTATTTTGATTCTCGATTCCACTTGCAAACTGATACTCTTAAGCTCTTTTAATTCAGTAACGAAAGCCTCAGGTGAGAGTACGACTCCGTTACCAATGTAACAAATTACGTTTTTATGCAATATTCCGGAAGGAATTAAACGTAAGATAGTTTTTTTTCCATCCACAACAAGTGTATGACCTGCATTATTCCCACCTTGGAAACGAACAACACCATCAACGTGTTCGGTAAGTAAATCTACGACCTTGCCCTTTCCCTCATCTCCCCACTGAGTCCCAATAACTATTATTTGTTTTTTTAGTCTTTTTTCATTTTTAATATTATGTTTTGAGTTAACTACAGTTTCATCAAAAAAATATTTATTATTTTTTACAAGTTGGGCAACTCTTTTTAGTTCCAAACTAAATCCCACTGCAGAGCGGGATTGTCCAAATGAGGAGATTGCGCCATCATATCTTCCACCCCTAACTAATGCATCATGCCAGTTATCTACATAAATTGAGAACATTGCCCCAGTATGGTAGTGATAACCACTTAAATCTGCTAGGTCTATGGATACAGACCAGTCACAATTTTCGTGTCTTTTCAAATCAGAAGTTATTGTTTCTAAGTCATCTAGAGCTGATTTTATAATCGGCAATTGGGGTAAACATTCTCTAGCTTTATTAATGACCCCGTTTTCTCCAAGGGGTTCTCCATGAAGTGTTAAAAGAGTTTTGATAGCTTTAGAAGATTCTTCTGTTATCAGGGCTGATAATTTATCTAATCTGGATTCATCTTTACTTTTTAAAAGACTTACTACCTCATTTTCATTCCTTTTAAGGGACAGGTCAGAATCACATAATGCTCGAAGAATTCCCCTGTGGGCGACATCTAATCTACATTGTTTAATTCCTAAAAGTGATAATGAGAGTAATGCTATCTCCTGAGCTTCAATGTCAACTTCTATTTTTTTTGAACCAAAAATTTCACAGCCGAGTTGAATAGGCTCTCGAGAAGAGAAAATGCTTTCGGGCAGTGTATGTAGAACTGAACCTGAATAACAATATTTGCTTACCTTACTTGAAAATTTTTCTTTCCCACCAGAGTATGAGTCAATTCTGGCTATCTGAGGGGTTATGTCAGCCCTTACCCCTAAAAGCCTACCTGATATTTGATCTACAAGTGAAAAGGTTCTCAAGTCCAATTCGGTCTCTCCTTCAAATTTAAGAGACTCCAAATAATCGATCAATGGAGGTGAAACCATTTCAAAACCATTTTTAGCATAAAAATCTAGCAAAACCCTCCTTACTCTCTCCATCCGCTCAGCCTCGAGCGGTAGGATATCAGCTATATATTCTGGCAAATATTTCAAGGGCATAAAAGGTGTTTGGCAGTTTTCTGATTATGGGGATAGTGATCAATTGCTGCCTTTGTTAGACTGAAAAAAACCGAAAAAATCAGACTCAGGGTCAGTTACAATCAAATCAGATCTGTCTTTGAAGCTTTCTCTGTAGGCTTCCAAACTTCTGTAGAATCTTGCAAACTCGGGGTCTTGACCAAAGGCATTCGCATAAGAGGCTGCAGATGCTGCATCGCCAGTACCTTTGATATCCTGAGCTTTCTTATAAGCTTGCGCCAACAAACCTACTCTTTGCCTATCTGCATTAGCTCTAATCTTTTCAGCTTCTGCTGCCCCCTCTGATCTCCTCTCTGCAGCTATTGCTTTTCTTTCAGACTCCATACGTCTAAAAACTGAATCACGGATTTCATCCGCAAATTCAACTCTTCGTAATCGAACATCTACAATTTTAACACCTATCTGTTTAGCGTCCTCGGCAACTCTAACGGTTATATTCTCCATAACCTCCTCACGTTCACCAGAAATAACATCACTCACAGTTCGTGTAGCGATTTCGTTATTCAATCCATCACGAAGAGCTCTGTTTATTCTGTCATTAGCGCTAGCAACCCTGCCAGCCACACTGGTGTAAAAAGTTTTAGCATCCTCAATACGCCACTTTACGTATGTATCAACAACAACATTTTGTTTTTCTTTTGTAATAAATCTATCAGCATCAGGAGTGTCAATAGTTAAAATTCTTTTTTCCAGATAGACAATATTTTGGAAAGGCGGTGGTAATTTAAAATATAGTCCTGGTTTATTAATAACTTTTTTTATTTCTCCTAATGCAAAAACTAACGCGAACTGCCTTTGATCAACTATAAACAGACACGAAGAAGCTAAGAAGCCCAAAATAAAAATACCAAATATAATAGTAATTAAACGATTCACGATCTAACGTACCTCCCGTAAACGATCTCTTAAACTTACGCCGGATCTGTTATTGTTCCCAATTACGTCTCTAACGGCATCAGCAGCTCTTGATACGGATCCTCCACTAACTGAATTGGACTGGTCTATTCTTGAGGGGGATTGATTGGATACCGAATCTGATCTTTGTAAAAGCTTGTCAAGAGGTAAATATAAAAGATTACTCCCAGATTTGGCCTCTATCATTACTTTGCTAACGTTCGAAAAAACTTCTTGCATTGACTCTAAGTAAAGTCTTTGTCTGGTTACTTCAGGGGCATTTTGATATTCTCTTACCAACTTTTTGAATCTTTGGCTGTCACCCTCGGCTGTCGCAACCACCCTTTCTTTATAACCCTCTGCCTCCTCAACTAATCTAAATGCTGCGCCTCTGGCTCTAGGAATAACATCATTTGCATATGCCTGACCCTCGTTTTTAGTTTTTTCCGCGTCTTGTGCAGCCTTGATAGCATCACTAAATGCAGCTTGAACTTCTTCTGGAGGCTGAACATTTTGAATTGTTAGATTAACTATAGTTAAGCCTGAATCATACCTATCAGCAATTTCTTGGGTAATTTCTAAAGCCTCTCTGCTGATTGCTTCCTTATTCTCATATAAAACTGCATCGGCTAGACTTCTACCTACAACTTCTCTCATTGCTGTCTCAGCAGCCTGTCTAACAATATCATCGGGTCGTAAGTTGTTAAAAATGTAGGCCTCCGGATTTCCAACCCTGTATTGAACTGCAAACTGGACATCAACGATATTTTCATCACGTGTCAGCATTAAGGAGTCTCTACCTGAGGTAGATGCTTGATTGTTTCGGACTCCTACGGTGGTTTGTCGGAGCTGAGCAAAATTTACAGTTTCATGACTGTCGACAGGGAATGGAACTCGCCAATTAAAACCCGCATTTGCTGAATATTTATATTCACCAAACCTTAAAACCAAGGCAGTTTGACCCTCTTCTACAATATAAAAACCAGATGCAAGCCAAACAAAAAACAAAACTACACCACCACCAATTATTGTTTTGAAATTAAAATTGAATGATGGGGTTTTTCCACCCCCTGATCCATTGTTTTTATTGCCGCCCCAATTGTTGCCAGTGCTACCACCTCCTGATCTAGAGCTGTTACCGAACAATGAACCTAACTTCTTGTTAAAGTCTTTCCATACTTCCTCAAGATCAGGGGGGTTTTCTTCTCTACCCCTAGGAGGAGGCCTTCTATCATCAGGGTCAGGGAGTTTAGTATCTTTTTTGTCTTCCGGTTTTTCATCATTTGATCCATTCAAATCTGATTTGGTACCATTTTGATCAGATCCACTTTTACCGGATCCCCCTTTACCCCAACTTGGATCACCTAAAGAAAACAACATTAAATATAACCTTTTTAGTATCATTTTAAATTAATAGTTAGAATTAGAATAAAGACTCTGTTGAAGGTGGCTTATTCCTGTACTGATCTGGAAAATCAGCCAAATTCATACATGAATCTACATTTTTATTTACACAAACATCAATATTATATAAAACATGCGACAAGACTGCCTGTTTCAATAAATTCAAACCCTGCTTATTTTTGGCACTTGCCCACACACTACTGATCCTACCATATTGATCGTGCTCAACTCGAGGATCCAATCCTTTTATGTCTATTTTATTAAATAAATTTATTCTGGGAACTTTCTCAGCCTTTACCTCGCGCAAAACTATCTCAACATCATCCATGTGTCTACGCCAATTTTCATCAGCATAGTCAATAACATGAATGAGCAAATCAACATCTACGGTCTCTTGAAGAGTAGCTTTAAAAGCCTCAATCAAACGATGAGGTAGTTTATTTATAAAACCCACAGTATCTGAAAGGATCATATTTTTTCCTTCAGCTAGAAAAACTCTTCTGCTTGTAGTATCCAAAGTTGCAAAAAGTAGATTTGCGGCGAAAACTTTTGATTTAGATAAAGCATTAAAAATAGAGGACTTACCTGCGTTTGTATATCCAATCAATGACACATTTGGCATTCCTGACCTTTCTCTTGCCCGTCTTCTATTTTTTCGTTGCTTTTCCAAATTTACTAGTTGATGTTTAAGTTTTTTTACTTTGATTCCTATTAGCCTTCTGTCAGTTTCTAACTGGGTTTCACCAGGTCCCCTTAGTCCAATTCCACCCTTTTGTCTTTCCAAATGAGTCCAACCCCTAACTAGTTTGGAGGAAATATACTCTAACTGAGCAAGTTCAACTTGGACCTTGCCTTCATGGCTATTTGCTCTTAAAGCAAAAATATCTAATATCAAAGCAACTCTGTCAATCACTCTACAACTTAAGTGTATTGAAAGATTTCTTTGTTGTATTGGAGACAGCTCCTCACCAAAAATAATTAAACTGATGTTGTGTTTTTTTGTAAGTTCTTTAATTTTTTGAAGTTTACCAGAACCTACAAAATAACCTGAGTTTAGAGCCCCTATTTTTGCAGTTACCTCAAAAACAACTTTTGCACCTGCTGAAAGGCTCAAAGATCTAAGCTCATTGAAATTGGGATTTGATCCGTCCGCATTCTCAAGGCAAACCACACCAACATTGGGGTTTTGAAAACTCCTTGAATTATGACTGAGAGGAGAAAAAGTATCCAGCGTACCCAGTGAAAAATTACTCCGTAGGCTCAGTTATCGGATTTTCCTCATACACAGAGGAAAAGTTTACTGATCTGGATGGAGCTATAGTTGAAATAGCATGTTTATAGACCAATTGCGTAACAGAACTCCTTAACAAAATTACATATTGATCAAAAGACTCTATATGCCCTTGGAGTTTTATACCATTAACAAGGTAAATAGCTACTGAAACATGCTCTTTTCTTAATATATTCAAAAAAGGATCTTGTAATGCCTGACCTTTTGCTTGATTCATCTTAAAACTCCAAACTAAAAGAAAATTATTTACTTATCTAAACAAATTTTATAATATTTATTACCACTATAAACTAACAAAAGTAAGACTCAAACCTAGACAACACTTTTTTGAGTGATATTCTATGCTTTTCCATATGGATTGGTAGAATTTTTCCATTCAATTTTAATTGGTGTACCTGACAATTTGAACTCCTCACGAAAATTATTTTCAAGAAATCTTCGATAATCAGAGCCTAAACTCTGCAAGTTATTCCCGTGAACAATTATAACTGGCGGATTCTTACCACCTTGGTGAGCATAACTTAATTTTGGTCTAAATAACCCACTTCTCGGAGGTGGATGACGCTCAATACAATTCCTCAAAACTCTTGTTAGTTTTGGAGTGGATAAAGATTTAATTGAAGAGGCATGGGCGCTCTCAACTGATTTCATTATTTTATCAACTCCTTCTCCACTAATAGCTGAACAATAATGGAAACGTGCCCAAGATAAAAAACTTAATTTTCTTTCAATTAACCTTTTTATTTCTACTCTTTTTTCGATTCCCAAACCATCCCATTTATTGACTCCTACTACCAGAGAGCAACCAGAATTAGCTACAAAAGCCGCAATGTTGGCGTCTTGGTCGGAAACATCCTGAGTCCCGTCTAAAAGTAAAATTGAAACATTTGAATCTTTAATAGCTTGCATTGCCTTGATGACTGAAAATTTTTCAATGACATCGCATCTTCTAGCACGTCTGCGGATACCTGCTGTGTCAATTAGATCATAATTTTTTCCACCCCATAAAAATGGAACTGAAATTGAATCTCGAGTTGTGCCCGGCATATCGAAAGCAACAACTCTCTCTTCACCGAGAAGGTAATTAAATAATGTTGATTTGCCCACGTTCGGTCGACCCACAATCGTAAGTCTTGTATATTTGGAAGGGGTATTTTTAACTTCCTCGTTGATTGTTTCAACAGGTAAATTTAATTGATTCTTTTTTGAATAATCACTCAATATTGAGTCAATCATTATCCTCACCCCATCTCCATGTTCTCCGGAAATGGCAAAGGGTTGGCCCAATCCGAGCTCAAAAAACTCCGCGTAAAAGATTTCAGAGGTTAAACCCTCTAGCTTGTTAACAACTAAGTGAACTTGCCTATTAGATTTTCGTAAAAACTTTGCAATGCTGTAATCATAAGCTGCAATTCCTTTTCTTCCATCGACTAAAAAAATAACAATATCAGATTCATAGATTGCCTCCTCAGTCTGTCGGGACATCTGATTTTGTAAATTGATGCTAGAACTTCGCTCAAAGCCTCCAGTATCTACAATCAAAAAACTGAAATTTCCAACTTTACCCTCACCGAAATTGCGATCTCGGGTCAAACCAGACACATCTCCGACTAAAGCCTTTTTTGTTCGTGTTAATCGATTGAAGAGGGTGGATTTACCAACATTCGTTCTCCCAACAATTACGATAGTTGGGTACATTGGATTTTTCCTGCTTGTAATAAAATTTCTTCCATTTACGTTTATTAAGTTTCTGCTAACAATATTAATTGCCCGCTTGCAGTTTGAATAAGAATTCCTTCGTCTGTTGTTTTAATCATTCCAGATAAAATTCCATCCTTTAGACGGTATCGCGAGACAACCTCCCCATCATTAAGTGATAATCCATGCAAATAACCTTTTTTATCAACAAACCAAACAGCAGTATTCCAAATTACAGGAGCTGAGATTTTTCTCAAAAAAAACTTATCACTTTTCCACTGAAGAGATTTTTGGCCCATTCTATTGTAAGCCCTAATTTTACTATTTGAATCTATTGCAATCGCAATGGATTCTGAAAAAGATGCTGGCTGCACAGAATTAAAGGGAGTTCGCCAAATCACTTTACCGTTTAACATTGATAGACAAACCAGAGAGTTTTGATAAGCAGTTGTGCAGACTTCATTGTCAACATGAGGATTACCCATCAAGTCTGAAATTCTTTCAACCTCATTTGTTCCTCTTGAAAAAGCAATTCTAGATTCCCAATTAACGGTGCCAGTCATAGCATCAAGAAAAATTAGCCTTCCACCAGCCATGTTTACTAAAAGTCCATTTTCGAAATCTGAACTTAAATTTTTTGAATTTTCCAAATCAGAAATCAAGGTCATTCCAGACTGCCCATGTAAAATCAAAGATGGCACCCCCCTTTTGAGGGCCCATATTCTTTTTCCAGAATTAAGGTCAAATGCCACAATTCTATTATCTGCATATAGAGCTATAACAACAGTGTTCGTAATAACTGGTTGAACTCTAACAATTCCATTTAGCTTTGATTTCCAAAGAATTTCATTCGATGAATTAATTAAAACCAACTCTCCCATTTCTGTAATAGCGGCTATAAATTCTGTATCGACAATTTTTTTATAACCCGCCGAACACAATATTTTATTTCCAATTTTAACTTTCCAAATTTGAGTGCCTTCAGATAGATCAAAAGCTGATACGTATCCAGACCCAATTGTGGTAATAACCTTATTCTCATCTATACTCGGAGTATAAGAGCCAATGCCGGAGTTTAAAACATTGTTAGAACCAATTTTAATTTCCCATTTTTCCACCAAGTCTATTTTTGGTTGAAATTTTTCTAGAGAAGCGGCAGTAGGTTTTTTTGAGGAAAAGAAGTTGAGATTCAAAACCGAACAACCACCAAGAAAAATTAAAAAACTAGATAAAAGAAAGATGTTAGGGGAAAGTTTCACTATTTAGCTCCAGATTTTTTTTCAATTGCTTGTGATGAATCAACAGTGGCTATTTTCTTTTTTATCATATTGGTAGCTACACCATCTGCTCCATTATTATCGTACCCATCCAAAGCTTTTAACCATGCGCCTCTTGCCTCAACCTTTTTCCCCAACGCCATTAAAACATCTCCCCTCCGATCATTCACAATTCCTATCCAGTTTTTTGGAATTTCCTTTGGTAAAACATCCAGAGCCTCAGCTGGTTTGTTCATGTCAAGTAATAAGCCAGCCAACCTAACTCTCGCTACCCATGAAACTCCAGATTCAACTGTCAATAATTCTCTCAACTGAGATTCAGCCTCAAATTGTCTATCATCAAAAATTAGGGCATTAGAGAGGATTAATCCAGCCAACCCCCTTTGCAAATAGGTTGAGTAGTTTTTGGATAATTCATTTGTAATTAAAATTGCATCATCAATTTTCTGATTCTCAACAGCCACTTCAACGGAAGAGAGTAATTTTGATGCTTTCAACATCCTACTCTCCTTGAAGTATTTCAATCCTGTAACAGAGATAGAAACCCCTACCAAAATCATCAAAATGAAGGTTATCCACTTACGATTTGTTGCCCAAAAGGCTTTTAAGGCGGCTAGTTGCTCTTGTTGTTCTAAATCTTCTCGCATATATTTTTTTCCGTGTTGTTTAAAGAGTCTAATAAAAAATCTGCAACTGACTCCAAAGGGACAGATTTTTGTGAGAGTCTGTTTTGATTGAAATCCAAATTCAAAGACCTAATAGTTACACACCCTAATTCTAGCTCTGAGTCACCAAAAATTGCCACAAATGATGCTCCGCTTAATCCAGCCCTCTTCATTTGAGTTTTTATAGTTGCATCAGTTAACTCAACCTTAATTTTTAGACCTATCTCTCTAATATTTTCAGCAAAAATTAGTGCTTTTCTTTTCGCTTGCTCTCCCATGTGCACTATATATAAATCTAAATCAGATTGAACTGAGAGGGCATTTTCCTCCTGAATTAGATCTATTAGTCGTTCCATCCCAACTGCAAAACCAAATGCTGGGGTAGGTTTGCCACCGACCAATTCCGATAAATTATCGTAGCGCCCTCCACCGCAAACAGTGCTTTGCGCCCCAAGTATTTCATGCTTCCATTCGAAAACAGTGAGGTTGTAATAGTCTAGTCCTCTAACTAAATTGTGATTTGTTTTGAACGGCAAATTAAGTTCATCCAACATTTCACATAAATTATCAATATGATTTTTAGATGCTCTCCCTAAGAAACTAGTTATTTTAGGCGATTCGGAAATCAAACCCCTCAAACTTGGATTCTTGGAATCTAAAATTCTTAAAGGGTTATTTTTCAGCCTCTTTTTAGAATCCTCATCTAAATCTCCAGAGTATTTTGAAAAATAATTGATAAGTGCCTCTCTGAATAAAAGTCTTTCACCCTTAGATCCCAAACAATTTAATTCCAACTTAGGAAATGAATGTTTTTTAAATCCCAGAGAGGCCCAGAGACGATTAATCAAAAAAAGTTGCTCTGCCTCAATCTCAGGTCCTTCAAAACCAAAAGCCTCAATTCCAAATTGATTAAATTGCCTATATCTCCCTCTCTGTGGACGTTCGTGTCTAAACATTTGACCGTAGTACCAGAGTTTTTTTGGACCGCTGTAAGTCAAATTATGCTCAATAACTGATCTAGTGACAGAGGCTGTATTTTCTGGGCGCAAAGTTAGTAAATCGCCGTTTAAATTGTCGGTAAAAGAGTACATCTCTTTTTCAACAATATCAGTCACTTCTCCAATACTACGTTTGAACAAGTCTGTCGATTCCACAATTGGAGTTCTTATTTCTTCATACCCGTAACTTGAAAAGATATCTTTAATTCGCCTCTCAGACTCGGACCATAATTTGGAGGATTCTGGTAGAACATCATTCATCCCCTTTATTCCAAATACTTTTTTTCTCACAGTTATTTAAACCTTCTTTTTTATGGCATATTTTGAACTAACGTAGTCGGAAACTATTTGTTGAAACTCCTCAGCTATATTGTCACCCTTTAAAGTTGGCCCACGTTTTCCATCGATAAATACGGGGGCTACTGGTGTTTCCCAGTTTCCTGGAAGACTTATTCCAATATCAGCATGTTGGCTCTCTCCTGGACCATTGACAACACATCCCATAACGGCAACATTCATACTCTCAACACCGGGGTATTTGCCACGCCAAATTGGCATTTGTTTTCTCAAAAAAATCTGAACTTTTTCAGCCAATTCCTGAAAAAATGTTGAAGTCGTTCTTCCACAACCAGGACAAGCGATTACCAGAGGAGTAAAAGCCCTCAAACCAAGAACTTGGAGCATTTCCTGGGCTACTACTACTTCAGTAGTGCGATCTCCGTTAGGCTCAGGAGTTAAAGAAACTCTTATAGTATCGCCAATACCTTCCTGTAAAAGAATTGCCATCCCAGCTGTAGAGGCTACTACACCCTTGGTTCCCATTCCGGCTTCAGTTAATCCTAGATGGAGGGGAAAATCAGATCGTTTGGATAATTCACTGTAAACTGCGATCAAATCTTGTACGTGAGAAACCTTAGCCGAGAGAACAATACCATTCGATTTCATACCCCACTCTTGGGCTTTTTTTGCACTGTTAATTGCGGACTGAATCAAAGCTTCCCTCATAACTAAATTGGCAGACAATGGTCTTTTTCTAGTTGCGTTTTTATCCATTAACTCTGCTAATAATTCCGAATCCATACTTCCCCAATTAACGCCAATCCTAACGGGCTTATTATTTTTTATTGCAATTTCAATCATTTGACCAAACTGAATATCTTTTTTTAAGCCTCTCCCTACATTACCAGGGTTAATTCGATACTTTGATAATGCCGTCGCACAATCTGGTACTTCAGTTAGTACTTTATGCCCATTAAAATGGAAATCACCAACGATTGGAACCTTACAGTTCATTAAATCCAACTGATTTCTAATCTGAGGCACTGCTTCAGCTGCTTGCTTATTGTTAACCGTAATTCTCACAAGTTCAGATCCAGCATCAGATAAATTTTTTATCTGAACAGCTGTTTTTATGACGTCAATGGTATCTGTGTTAGTCATTGACTGAACTACTACAGGTGAATCTCCTCCTATGATCACTGCGTGATCATCCCACTCAACTTTTACCGAGTTAGTTTTTTTTCGAGTTGATGAAATCACGAAACCACCCTAGTGGAGTAATTTTTTCTTAATAAAATTTTTGTCCTGTCAATAACTTCGCCAGCCAATTGACCGCAAGCAGCAGAAATATCATCCCCCCTGGTTTTTCTGGAGGTCACAATATAACCGGAATCTTGAAGTACATTAGAGTAGGCAATTATTGAAGACTGATCTGAAGATTTGAATTCACTACCTTTAAAGGAATTAAAAGGAATCAAATTAAATTTGCACTTAATTTCTTTTTCCTTGATTTTCTCTAGGACTTCTCTTGCATTCTCTGTACTATCGTTGATTCCTTTAAGCATCACAATTTCAAAGGTGATGAAGTTCCTTGGAGAAAATTCTAAATATCTGACACATGCGTCCAAAAGTTTATCTAGTGGATATTTTCTGTTAATTGGTACTAATTGATCTCTAAGAGAATCATTCCCAGCGTGAAGTGATATTGCTAAAGATACGGGACAACTCTCTGCTAGTCTATCTATCATAGGTACAACACCTGAGGTAGATACAGTTACTTTGCGTTTAGACAACCCATAGGCATTATCATTAACCATCAAACTCAGGGATTTAATCAGGTTATCAAAATTGAGCAGCGGCTCTCCCATACCCATCATTACGACATTGGAAATTCTCTGAGAAATTTCTCTCTCAACACTCCAAAGTTGGCCAATGATTTCTGCAGATGTAAGGTTTCTTGAAAATCCTTGATGTCCGGTCGAACAAAAGGCACAATCTACGGCACAACCAGCTTGAGAGGAAATACAAAGAGTATTTCTTCTTTTTTCCGGAATTAAAACGGTTTCTACAACATCTCCAGCTCCAACTTCGAATAACCATTTCTTCGAACCGTCAAGCGATAAAGAGGTGCTTTGAACTTTTGGAAGTAAAATTTCACCCTTTTTTTTTAATAAATCTTTGAATGATTTAGAAAGATTATTCATATCATTAAATTCATTAACTTTTTTTTGGTGTATCCAGTTTAAAAGCTGTTTTGCTCTGAATTTTTTTTGTCCATGTTCGACACACCATGACTGCAAATCAAGCAAAGTCATTCCAATAATGTTTTTCAAAATTTATTTAAACCCCAAAAAATTTGTCAATTTTTGACATATATTTGCATTTCGGAAAAAAAATAATTTATTTCCAGCTTAGCATTTTCTTCACTATCAGAACCATGAACGGCATTTGCGTCTATGCTTTCAGCAAAATCTGCACGAATAGTTCCCGGTTTGGCCTCTTTGGGGTTTGTGGCACCCATGAGTTGTCTATTTTTTGAGATTGCATCCTCCCCTTCGAGTACCTGTATTAAAACTGGCCCAGAAATCATAAATTGAACTAAATCTTTAAAAAAAGGTCTATCAGAATGTATTGAGTAAAATTGTTCTGCTTCTAATTTTGATAAATGTATCATCCTGAGTGCTACTACGCTTAAACCTGCATTTTCAAACCTTGTAATAATTTTACCCATAATGTTTTTTTTAACCGCGTCAGGTTTGATTATTGAAAGCGTTTTTTCTAATTTCATTTAATTCCTCGTTTTTATGTTTTATGTTTTATGTTTAATTTTAATAAATTGTTTAAATGCTTTTCCAGTAATTTTCAATAGTTTTCTTGAAATTATTGACAATGGACAAACCTTAAATTATAAGGTATT
>MDTB01095363.1_pt1 | contig 43342 bp, 33 predicted proteins | sample 811161 | NCBI WGS metagenome assembly MDTB01 (sample SAMN05326650, study PRJNA326480) | marine metagenome | isolation source: seawater | place: Mediterranean Sea | collected 2009 | reverse complement strand
TTGATTTTCTACCCAATTATTTTTATTAGAAACATAAGACCAAGTTCTTACATTTGCAATTCTATTTGATAAAGAATCTACATTTCCTTCCAATTTATCTAATTTAATTAATTGGAGTCTCATAAAATCATCATTTATATTACCTTTTTTACTACTTAAATATTTAAAAACACTTGCGATTACTTCGTAGTGGTTGCCATAAGTTTTTTTTACAAAGTTAGGTATCTGACAACATTCCCACAAAAGTACTAGATTATTATTATTAAACTCAACATTTTCAAAATTTTTATCTTTAAGAAAAAATTTTAGAGCTTTTTCGTCTTCACATTCATGAATTTTTCTTAACCATCTTTTATTAGGCTTTTCATCTAGTGACTTTATAAGAGCATGAGAATTATTAAAGTTAAGATTTGAATTTCTCCAGAACAAAGATTGTATTTCTTCAAATTTATGATTTTCTAATAATTCAACTTCTTCAGCATTAATTTCTTTACATTCACCAGTAATTCCAAAATTACCATCATTTAAATATCTTCCAGCTCTACCTGCAATTTGACCAATTTCAGATAAATTTAATTTTCTTAATTTTTTTCCGTCAAATTTTTTTAAATTAGAAAAATAAACATGATCAAGATCCATATTTATACCCATACCTATGGCATCAGTTGCAACTAGAAAATCAACATCCCCTGATTGATATAATTCAACTTGAGCATTTCTCGTTTTTGGGCTCAACGAACCCATTACAATCGCCGCTCCCCCTTTTTGTCTTCTAATTAATTCAGCAATTGCATAAACTTCTTCAGCAGAGAAAGCTATTACTGCAGTTTTTCTATGTATTCTTGAAATTTTTTTATGCCCTATGTACGAAAGTTTAGATAATCTTGTTCTATTTACAAACTCTATATCATCATCAAGATTTGAAATAATATTTTTAATTGTATTAGAACCCATTAACATTGTCAATTTAGACCCTCTCATATTTAATAATCTGTCTGTAAATATATGACCACGCTCATGATCTGCACACATTTGTATTTCATCTACACCAACAAAATCTAAACTTTTGTCTATTGGCATAGACTCTACTGTGCATAAATAATATTTTGCGTTATGAGGTATAATTTTTTCTTCCCCAGTAATTAAAGCCACATTATTTATGTTTGTTTTTTTAATCACTTTGTCATAGACCTCTCTAGCTAATAATCGCAAAGGAAAACCGATCATTCCACTTTCAAAAGACAACATAGTTTCAATAGCTAAATGAGTTTTTCCTGTGTTAGTTGGTCCCAGAACAGCAGTGATTTTATTTTTATACATTTCTATCTTTGGTATAGTCTAATTTTTACCTACCAGATGTTGTTAGTGCTAAAGAACAAAAATAGACTAAAACATGACCGAATCGGAGGATTAAAAGTTCTCATTTCATAATCAGCTTTTTTTACTTATCACAAATTTTTTTTTAATTAATTTCTATAATAGGATTATGTTTTTAAATTTAATATTTTCCAAACTCCTGATGCTGAAGTAATTATTTTATTCTCACATTTTAGTTCACAGAATAAAAACACAAGAGTTTTTGTTTTTTTTAAAATTTTTACATTCCCCTCAATCTCATCACCTAATTTAGACGCTCCAATAAATTTTAAATCCAGAGAAATAGTTACACATGGTGCATTATTAGCTGATCTATGTGCTGCAGTTCCTGCTCCAGCATCAATCAATGCGGATAAATATCCCCCATGAGTCATTCCTGCTGCATTCAAATGATTTTCATTTATTTTTGATTTAAATTGATATTCATTTTCTGCAATATTTTTAAATAGTACCCCACCATTATGTTTCATGAAACCTGGTTTTAAACTTATTTGCTCAAATTCTTTAGTCATGTTTTATTTATAATACAAATGTTAAGATTAACAAAATTATAAAAATAAATATAAAGAAATATATTACTGACGATTGTAAAGATGATTTTAAAAGCAATTTAAACACTTATACTCCTTATAATGGTGCGCCTGCTAGGAGTCGAACCCAGAACCTCCTGGTCCGTAGCCAAGCGCTCTATCCAGTTGAGCTACAGGCGCATTTTAATTTTAATTATTTATAGTATAATAATTTTTAGATTAATTTAAATATAAGATAAATTTAATATTTTATGAGTGATAAATCAAAAGAAGTAGTGATTGTTGGAGCAGTTAGGACACCAATAGGAGCTTACAAAGGTTTTTTAAAAGACATAAAAGCACATCAACTTGGATCACTAGTAATAAATGAACTTTTAAAACGAAGTAATATTCAGAAAGATGAGATAGATGAAATAGTTATGGGTCAAGTTTTAACGGCTGGTGCTGGACAAAATCCAGCAAGACAAGCTGCAGTTAATGCTGGGATACCATATTCTAAACCTGCTCATACTATAAACCAAGTTTGTGGTTCAGGTTTAAGAGCTGTAATTTCTGGATATCAATCAATTAAACTTGGTGAAGTAAAAATAGTTATTTGTGGAGGTCAAGAAAATATGTCTATAGCCCCTCATTCAGTTTTTTTTAGGGACAAAAAAGAGATTTTAAAAGAAGAATTAATAGACACTATGATCAATGATGGTTTATTAGATGCTTTTAAAAAATACCACATGGGTATTACTGCTGAAAATGTTGCTAAAAAGTTTAAGATATCAAGAGAAGAACAAGATGAATTTGCAATAAATTCGCAAAAAAAAACTCAATTAGCAGTAACTAATAAAAAGTTTGATCAAGAATTAATAATAATTAAAAAAGACGGAAATGAAATTAGTGAAGATGAGCATCCAAGAGCGGATATAAAATTATCTGATTTAAAAAAATTAAAAACAGTATTTGATAATAATGGTACTGTGACAGCTGGTAATTCTTCAGGTATAAATGATGGTTCAGCCGCTTTAATATTAATGAATTCTGAAGATGCAAAAAAAAAAAAAATTGAACCTTTAGCAAAAATAATTTCATGGTCATCAGTAGGCGTTGATCCCTCATTAATGGGTTTGGGCCCAATAGAGGCTGTTAAAGATGCTGTGAAAAAAGCAAAGTGGAATTTAAATGAAATTGATTTATTTGAAATTAATGAGGCGTTTGCGGCTCAGAGTATAGCTGTAATTCGTGAATTGAATATTGACGAAAATAAAGTAAATGTAAATGGAGGTGCTATAGCTTTAGGTCATCCCATAGGTGCATCAGGGGCCAGAATATTAGTGACATTAATACATGAGATGAAAAAACAAAATAAAAACAAGGGTTGCGCAACCCTTTGTATAGGCGGTGGTATGGGTATAGCCTTATGTGTAGAGAGAAATTAAGAGTTAATTTTCTTGTATTTTTCTTTTAATAGAATTTTTTGTATCCACAACCTAGTATCTATGTAAGAATTAAATCTAGGTTGAATAAGGGTATTAAATAAAATTTTTATCATTTTTGAAGCATTCACTTAAAGAGTGTCTAAAAATTGATCAGAATGTGTTAAAATTTAAAAAATTTATGTAATTTTATGGTGTATAAAATTTAAGACTTGATGACAGAAAAATTATTAGTTCCAGATATTGGTGATTTCGAAAATGTTGAGGTAATAGAGGTTCTTGTTAAAAGAGGACAAGAAATAAAATTAAATGATCCAGTAGTTACTATTGAGAGTGATAAATCTAGTGTAGAAATACCATCGACATTATCTGGAAAAATTGAATCTATTTCAGTAAAAGTGGGAGACAAAGTTTCTAAAGGAGATTTAATTTTAAATCTATCAAAATCTATTCAACCATCCAAAGTTATTCCACAAGACACTGAAGATTTAATTAAAGAGGCTGAACAGGCAATGAAAAAAACAAAAGAGATAAGTTTAAAAACAAATGAAAGAGAAAAATCTAAAATAATTCAAATTGTAAATGAAGGTGATATTGATCCATTAGAGACTAATGAGTGGTTAGAATCTCTTTCATCAGTCATAGAAAAGGATGGTAATCAAAGAGCGCATTATTTAATAAAAGAATTAATTAATAAAGCTTATATGGAGGGTGCCAATATTCCTTATACTCAAAACACTCCTTACATAAATACAATTCCTTTTAATGAAGAAAAGAAGTCTAGTGGAGATCAAAATATTGAAAGAAGGATTAGATCATTAATCAGATGGAATGCAGCTGCAATGGTAGTTAGAGCAAACAAAAAATTTCCCGAGCTCGGAGGTCATATAGGAACTTTCGCCTCCGCCGCAACACTTTATGACGTAGGAATGAATCATTTTTGGAGAGCTAAGAATAATAAATTTGGTGGAGATTTAGTTTATTTCCAAGGTCATAGTGCTCCTGGTATGTATGCTAGAGCTTTTTTAGAAGGAAGGCTCAATCAAAAACAGCTTGATAGTTTTAGACAAGAAGTTAATCCAGGTGGTTTATCATCATACCCCCATCCATGGTTGATGCCAAATTTTTGGCAATTTCCTACAGTATCAATGGGGCTAGGACCTATGTTAGCAATATATCAAGCAAGATATATGAAGTATCTAATTAATAGAGGCTTAATCAAAGACGAGGGAAGAAAAGTTTGGGCATTTTTAGGAGATGGTGAAATGGATGAACCAGAGTCTTTAGGGGCAATAGGTTTGGCTGCAAGAGAAAAGTTAGATAATCTAATTTTTGTAGTCAATTGTAATCTACAAAGATTAGATGGACCAGTTCGAGGGAATGGAAAAATTATACAAGAATTAGAGGGAATTTTTAGAGGTGCAGGATGGAATGTGATTAAGGTGATATGGGGATCTTATTGGGATTCGTTACTCTCAAATGATAAAACAGGACATTTGGTTAAAACTATGAATGAGACGGTTGATGGTGAATATCAAGCTATGAAAGCAAGAGACGGCGCATATGTAAGAGAAAAATTTTTTGGAAAATATCAAGAAACAAAAGAATTAGTTTCAAGTTTATCTGATAAAGATATTTGGAGATTAAATAGAGGTGGACATGATCCTCATAAAGTTTTTGCAGCTTATGATAAGGCCTCAAAAAATACTGGAAGTCCAACAGTTGTGATTGCTAAAACCATCAAGGGTTATGGTATGGGAAAAGGTGGAGAAAGCGTAAATACAACTCATCAAACAAAAAAATTAGATATAGACGATCTCATGTATTATAGAGATAGGTTTGATGTCCCTCTAACAGATCAACAAGTAAAAAATATTGAATATTATAAGCCAAACGAAAACTCAGCTGAAATAAAATACATCAAAGAAAGAAGACTCAAACTTGGAGGATTTATCCCTGAGAGAACCACTTATGCAAAAGCTATTAAAGCTCCTTCCAAAGATATTTTTGACAACATGAAAGAGTCAACCGGATCTAAAGAGATGTCCACCACTATGGCATTAGTAAGAATGCTAACTAACTTATTAAGAGATAAAAATGTTGCTTCAAGATTAGTACCAATTATTCCAGATGAGGCTAGAACATTTGGTATGGAGGGTTTTTTTCAAAAGATAGGTATATATGCGCATGAGGGTCAAAAATATGAACCCGAAGATTTTGCCCAATTAAGTTCTTACAGAGAAGAAAAAAGTGGTCAAGTATTGGAAGAAGGAATTACAGAAGCAGGAGCTATGTCTTCATGGATAGCTGCTGGCACATCTTATACTAATCATGATATTGAAATGATACCAATTTACCTTTTTTATTCTATGTTTGGTTTTCAAAGAATAGGTGATTTTGCTTGGGCTGGAGCTGATAGTCAATCTAGGGGATTTTTAATAGGTGCGACTGCTGGCAGAACAACATTAGCAGGCGAAGGATTACAACATCAAGATGGTCATAGTCATTTATTAGCATCTACAATACCAAATTGTATATCTTATGATCCAACTTTTCATTACGAGCTTGCAATTATTTTTAGAGAGGGATTGAGAAGAATGCATGAAAAAAAAGAAAATATTTTTTATTATATTACAACTATGAATGAAAATTACACTCACCCTGCTATGCCCAAAGACAAGTTAATAGAAGAGGGAATTTTAAAAGGTATGTATAAAATTAGAGAATTTAATAAATATAAAAAAACTAAAATACAATTTTTAGGTTCAGGTACAATTTTACGGGAAATGATTGCAGGAGCTGAAATTTTACAAAAAGAATACCAGATAGATAGTGAAGTTTGGAGCGTCACGAGTTTTAATGAATTAAGAAGAGATGGTTTAGAAGTAGAAAGACAAAATCTTTTAAATCCTGATAAAGAACAATTGAAAACATATGTTGAAAAATGTTTAGGTAAGACAGAGGGACCAATATTAGCTGGGTCAGATTATATGAGGATGAATTCTGATCAAATCAGACCATATATAAATAAAAGTTTTTATTCACTAGGCACAGATGGTTTTGGAAGAAGTGATACAAGAAAAAATTTAAGAAAATTTTTTGAAGTTGATAAAGAACATTTCGTTACTTATGGGCTAAGTATTTTAGCTAAAGAGCAACTTATTCCCTCTAAATATGCTAAAGAGGCAATTAAAAAATACAAGATTAATTCAGACAAACCGATGCCAACAAAATTATAAAATGCAAAAAATAGATATTAAAGTTCCAAATATTGGAGAATTTAAAGATGTAGAGATTATTGAGGTCATAGTTCAAAAAGGGCAAGATATAAAAAAAGATGACCCACTAATTACAATCGAAAGTGATAAATCAAGTGTGGAAATTCCCTCTACTGAAAATGGAAAAATAATTAAACTCGGTGTTAAAGTAGGTGATAAAGTTTCAGAGGGAGATAAGATTCTTGAATTAGAGGTAAATGAGGAACTTAATATTAAAAAAACTTTTTCTTCTTTAAGTGAGCAAAATATCACTTCAAAAATTCAAAATAATTTTGAAAAATTAGAAAAGAAAAACGACAATTTAGAAAACGTAATAAAAAAAGATTTTTCATTATCTACATTGGCATCGCCAAAGGCAAGAAAGTTTGCTAGGGAATTAAACGTTGATATAAATAAAGTTATAGGAAGTGAAAGAAAAGGCAGAGTAACAGAAAATGATATTAAATTTTTTGTATCGAATAAATTTAATGAAAATTTTAAAGCTAAAAAAAAAATAGATAACAAAATGATACAGGAATATTCCCATGAAGACTTTGGAAAAATTGAAACAAAAGATATTCCAAGAGTAAAAAAATTATCTTCTAAATATTTAATAAATTCTTGGTCAAATATTCCACATGTAACTAATCACGACGAGGCAGATATTACAGAAATGGAGGAATTTAGAAATACCCTCACGGACATATATACTGGAGAAAAAAAAAAAATTACTCCACTCGCTTTTATAATTAAAGCTGTAACTGCTTCATTAAGGAAATTTCCTAACTTTAACACCTCCTTAGATGATATTGAAAATGGAAAAATGATAATTAAAAAATATTACCATATCGGAATAGCAGTAGACACACCCAATGGTTTAATGGTACCTAAACTAAGAAATGCCAATAATAAGAATATTACACTAATTGCAGAAGAGCTTAAAAATTTGAGTGAACAATGCAGAAATCTCAAGATTGACAAAAAAGAATTATTTGGTGGTTCAATTACCATAACTAGTCTTGGAGGAATAGGAGGATCTCATTTTACCCCTATAATCAATTCCCCTGAGGTAGCAATATTAGGAGTGGGAAAATCTCAAAAGAAATTAATGTATTTTGAAGGAACCTTTCAAACTAGAATAATGCTGCCTATTTCTTTATCTTATGATCACAGAATAATAGATGGTGCAGAGGCAGCTAGATTTAATAACGATCTTAAAGAAAATTTAGGTAAAAACTTTGCATATAAACTAGCAGTATAATTTTTAATAATAAATTAGTATTATCTAAAATAAAATGATTGAGAATATTAAAATTTTAAATAAAGAATTAAAAGTTCAATTTAGTGATAAAGTTGAGGATAATTACCCTTTCATATGGCTAAGAGACAATGCAAAAGATGAGCAAAATTGGGATTCTAGATCTAATCAAAGGAAAACTTTTACAGCTTCATTAAGTTCAAATTTAAAAATAAAAGAAGCATCTATTTTGGATAATGGAAAATTTCTTAATATTTTATGGTCAGATCTAAGTTCTGAAGTTACTTATTCATACGATTTTTTAAAAAAAAATACTTTAACACATAAGATAGATTCATCTAAATTTAGATTATGGAAAAATAATATTAACAAAGAAAAAATTTTCATAAATTACGAGGACGCAATATCTAATAATGGATTCAAAATCTTTCTAAAAAATTTATATGATTACGGATTTTGTGTAATTAATAATTGTAAAACAGATATAAGTGCAGTTGAAAGTATAGCCAAAAAGATAGGTTATGTAAGACAATCTATTTTTGGAGGATTGTGGAGTTTCGAGTCAAATGAAAATATGGCTGATAGCGCTTATACTCAAGAAGAATTGAGACCGCATACAGATGCTACATACAGTAATGATGCCCCAGGTCTTCAATTGCTATTGTGTTGTCAATATAAAGCTCGAGGAGGAGAGTCAATTATGGTTGATGGATTTAAAATAGCTGATTTTATGAGAAAGGAACATAATGATTTATTCAAGATCCTTTCAACAATTGAAGTTCCTGGAAATTATATAGGTGATGGTGTCTGCTTAGAATCTAAGAGACCAATTTTTAAACTGAATTTGAATAAGGAAATTGTTCAAATAAGTTTCAACAATTATGATCGGGGTACATTTAGATTAAAAAATGATTTAATGATAAAATTTTATGAGGCAATTAAAAAGTTTGATATGATGGCCAATAGTGAGAAATTTCAATGGAGATACATTTTAAAGCCAGGCGAGTTATTAATTTTTAATAATTGGAGAATTTTACACGGAAGAAAAGCTTTTAAAGGTTCAAGAAAAATGTCAGGCTGTTATATTAATAAAGAAGATTTTGATAGTGTGTGTAAAATAAATAATATTATTTAAATTATAAAGTTTTAAATTTTCATTATGACCAAATCAACATCAGTAATTTGTGCCTTAGTTACAACTTTCATTTGGGGTACTGCATTTATAGCCCAAGATACCGGAATGGATAATATTGGGCCTTTAACATTCAATGCATCAAGATTTATTGTGGGATTTATAGTTATATGTCCATTCGCGTTTTTATTTGAAAAAAATAAAGTTAAAAAAGAAATTCAATCTAATAAATTTGAATTTATAAAACTTTTGATAATTATGGGGGTGTCGCTTTTCTTAGGAACTGCATTACAACAGGCAGCTTTAAAGTACACAAATGTTGCAAATGCTGCTTTTTTTACAGTATTCTATGTACCTTTAGTACCCATTTTACTATTTATAATTTACTCTAAAAAAGTTCATTGGAGCATATGGCCCTCTATAGCACTATGTATTTATGGAGTATATTTGTTAAGCAACTTTAGAGACTCAGAGATAATGTTAGGTGATGGGCTAGTAATATTGTGCTCATTATTTTGGGCACTTCATATCATCTTTGCTGGAAAGTTTATGGAAATATTTAACATACCAATTTTCTATGCTGCGATGCAAGCCCTGGTAGTTGCATTACTATCAATTATATTTGCATATATATTTGAGGAAATTAATTTTTCAAATATTATTTTAGAAGGTTCATCTATTATTTATGCAGGAGCATTATCAGGAGGAATAGCTTTTACATTACAAATGTTTGCACAAAAAAATATAGAAGAAGCGCCAGCAGCAATTATATATTCCTTAGAAGGTGTTTTCGCAGTAGTTGCTGCATGGATTATTTTAAATCAAGTTTTGGATATAAAAAATATAATTGGATGTATTTTAATTTTGCTTGCTGTTTTATTTTCACAATTAGCCCCGATGGCAAGAAAATAGATTAATAAATAATTAAAAATAAAATAATCGCTATAATTATTCTATATAATACAAATACATTTAATGAAAACTTATTAATATAAATTAAAAAAAATTTTATTGTAATATACGAAAACGTAAAAGCAAAAATAGTTGCTATAATTAATAAATAATTAACTTCAATTGACTTTAAAGAAATGTCTTTAAGCCCCAATAAACTCGCTCCAGCTAAAGCAGGTATTGATAATAAAAACGAAATTTTACTAGAATCAACTCTATTAAACTTTAAAAATCTAGCAGCTGTTAGTGTTATGCCTGCACGACTTACACCAGGAATTAAAGCAAGTATTTGAAACAATCCAATAAATAAAATAGATTTAATATTTAGATTTGTTGATATGTTTTTTTCAATTTTTCTTTGATCAGCAAAATATAGAATAATTCCAAAAAATAAAGTTGACCATGCAATTATTTTTATATCTCTTAATACATATATAATTTCTGTAGTATACAAAAGATACCCAAAAAATATAAGTGGTATAGATCCCACAATCATTAACATAAGAAATTTTCGGTTATTTCTTATGTCTAGTAAATCCCTCCTAAAATAAAATAGAATTGCAAATAATGATCCAAGATGTAAACTAATATCTACTAATAATGAACTAGCTTTAAAATCATAAAAGTGTGAAACCAAAATTAAATGTGCTGAGGAGCTAATTGGTAAAAATTCGGATATTCCTTGAATAATTGAGAGGATTAAAATTTCTATAAATTCATGGAACATATAATGTCGTAACTTAAAAAATATTTATTTAAAACAATTCGATTTATTCATATTAGATATGCAAAATTTAAAATAATCATAAAAAATGGCATTAATTTAATAATTTAGGTCATAATAACTGACCTAAATACTTCTTTTACTAATAAAAACAAAGTATATTTTGCCATAAATTTATAAAAATTTATGACTGATAAAATGCTCAAATTTGTAGAAATAGGTCAACAAACTCCACCTAAAAGAGAAGTAGATAAAAGAAAAGGTGATTTTAGTGAAATTTATGATGAATTTATTAATAAAAAAGCACGAGAGCAATCAAGTAGATGTTCTCAATGTGGGGTACCATTTTGCCAGGTACATTGTCCTTTAAGCAATAATATTCCTGATTGGTTAAAGTTAACGGCTGAAGGAAGGCTTAAAGAGGCATATGAGCTATCTCAAAGCACTAACAATATGCCAGAAGTTTGTGGAAGAATTTGTCCTCAAGATAGATTATGCGAAGGTAACTGTGTAATAGAACAATCAGGACATGGCACTGTAACTATAGGTTCTGTCGAAAAGTATATAACTGACAATGCATGGGAACAAGGTTGGGTAAAACCAATAAAAGTAAAGTATGAAAAAGATCAAAGTGTGGGTATTATTGGAGCAGGACCCGCAGGTTTGGCAGCAGCGGAGCAATTAAGAAAAGATGGGTACAAAGTTACTGTTTACGATAGATATGATCGTGCTGGGGGGTTATTAATTTATGGAATTCCAAATTTTAAATTAGAAAAACATGTAGTAGAGAGAAGAACAAAACTTTTAAAAGAAGGTGGGATAAAATTCATTCAAAACTTTGAGGTAGGAAAAGATGCTAACCTAGATCAATTAAGAAAAAAACATGATGCGATTTTAATTGCTACCGGAGTTTATAAGCCTAGAGAAATTAATTTATCTGGAAATGATTTAGAAAATATTTTTCCTGCAATGGAATTTTTGACTGCCTCAAATAAAAAAGGTCTGGGAGACAAAGTTGAATTATTTGATAAAGGTACTTTAAACGCTGAAGGTAAAGACGTTGTGGTCATTGGTGGAGGGGACACTGCTATGGATTGTGTAAGAACATCTATCAGACAAAAAGCTAAATCTGTTAAATGTCTTTACAGAAGAGACAAAGAGAATATGCCAGGGTCGGCTAGAGAAGTTGCGAATGCAGAAGAAGAAGGTGTAGAATTTGTTTGGCTATCTAGTCCTAAAGAATTTAAGGGTACAAATAAAGTTGAAAATTTAATTGTTGATCAAATCAGATTAGGTGAACCAGACGATTCAGGCAGAAGAAAACCTGAAATTAAAGAGGGTTCTGAATTTCAAATTAAATCAGATATGGTTATTAAAGCTCTTGGATTTGATCCAGAAAATTTACCAATATTATTTGACGCACAAGAACTTCAAGTTACTAAGTGGGGCACTATCAAAACTGATTTTGATACAATGGAAACTAATTTGAAAGGTGTATTTGCTGCAGGGGATATAGTTAGAGGAGCTTCACTAGTTGTCTGGGCTATTAAAGATGGTAGAGATGCTGCTTCTTCAATTAAAACACATCTAGAAAAATCAGAAGCAAAAAAGTCAAAGGTAGCATAGTGAAAAATTATAAAAAAAATTTAGAATTACTCTCTCAAAATCATGTTTACTCAAAAGAAATGGAACATGATGCTTGTGGTGTTGGATTGGTAACATCTACTGAAGGAAAAAAATCTAGAGAAATTGTAGAATATGGTATTGAGGCTTTAAAAGCTGTTTGGCACCGTGGAGCGGTAGATGCTGACGGCAAAACCGGAGATGGAGCAGGTATACACCTTGAAATCCCTAAAGATTTTTTTATAGAAAAAATAGAAGTTACAGGACATGACTATGATGGCTCAGAAATTTGTGTTGGAATGATTTTTTTACCAAAAAACGATTATTCTGCGCAAGAAAGTTGTAAAACAATCGTAGAGAGTGAATTAACTAAAAATAATTTTAGTATTTTTGGTTGGAGGCAAGTTCCAGTTAATCCGAGTGTCTTGGGTGATAAGGCATTAAATACAATGCCAGAAATTATCCAAGTTTTGTTTAAATCTAATGATCCAAATTTAATAGATAAGAATTTGGAAAGAGTAATCTACGAAACTAGAAAAAGAATAGAAAACAAAGCTTATAAGCTATCCTTAAATAACTTTTACATTTGCTCAATTAGTTCTAAGTCAATTATATACAAAGGCATGTTTTTAGCTGAGGCAATATCAGATTTCTATTTAGACTTAAAAGATGAAAGATTTATATCTAGATTTGCTATTTTTCATCAAAGATTTTCAACAAATACTGCTCCTAGTTGGAGCTTAGCTCAACCTTTTAGAGCAATTGCTCATAATGGTGAAATTAATACTTATAAAGGAAACAAAAATTGGATGAAGGTTCATGAGCAAGAAATGAGTAGTCCACTTTTTGAAAATATAGATAATTTAAAACCAGTAATAGACAAAGGTGTTTCAGACTCTGCTGCTTTAGATAATGTTTTTGAGTTATTGAACAAATCTGGTCAACCTGCACCATTAGCTAAATTAATGTTGGTCCCTGATGCTTGGTCAAAGAAAAATAAAACATTACAAAAAAGTCACCAGCAGTTATTCAACTTTCTAAATAGTACAATGGAACCCTGGGATGGACCAGCTGCAATAGCTGCAACGGATAATGAATGGGTTATTGCTGCCAATGATCGAAACGGATTAAGACCACTTAGATATGCAATCACTAAAGACAAATTCCTCTTTGCTGGCTCAGAAACAGGAATGATAAATCTAAATGAAAAAAAGATCATATCTAAAGGAAGGTTAGGCCCAGGAGAGATTATTGGAGTAAGAATTGAGAAAGGGAAAGTATTTTCAAACAATCAAATTAAAGATTATTTAGCAAAAGAATTCAAACATTTTAATTCACAGATAGTAGATTTAGATGAAAAACTATTTATTTCAAAAGAAAAATATACTTTTGAAGGAGAGGATTTAAGAAGAAGACAATTTACTTTTGGAATAAGCTTAGAAGACTTAGAATTAATTTTACATCCTATGGCAGAGGATGCAAAAGAAGCAACAGGATCAATGGGTGATGATACTCCTTTAGCTGTATTATCAGATATGTACAGGCCTCTTTATCATTTTTTTAGACAAAATTTTAGTCAAGTAACTAATCCTCCTATCGATTCATTGAGAGAAAATAAAGTTATGAGTTTAAAAACTAGATTTGGAAATTTAGGTAATATTTTAGATTTTGACACGTTGACCAAAGAAAATATTTATGTCTTGAATAGCCCAATATTATCTAACTCACAATTTAATAAATTTATAAACTTTTTTGGTAAGAATTCTTTAGCAATTGATTGTACTTTTTCAGAAGAGGAAAATTTAAACACTGCTATTAAAAGAATTCAAAGAGAGTCAGAAATTGCTGTCAGACAAGGAATAACTCAGTTAATTTTAAGTGATAAAGAAATCTCCTCAAAGAAATTACCCATGCCAATGTTATTGTGCGTAGGAGCGATTAATACTTTTTTAATTGAGAAAAAATTAAGAGGGTATGTTTCGATTAATGCGCAATCAGGAGAAGCTTTAGATACACATTCATTTGCAACATTAATAGGAGTTGGTGCTACTACAGTAAATCCTTACTTAGCATTTGATAGTTTATATCAAAGACATGAAAAAAAATTATTTGGTCAGTATAGTTTTGATGAATGTGTAGAAAGATATATTAAATCTGTTAACGCAGGTCTTTTAAAGATAATGTCGAAAATGGGTATCTCAGTTTTAAGCTCATATAGAGGAGGATGTAATTTTGAAACAGTTGGATTAAGTAGAACAATAGTTAATGACTATTTCCCAGGAGTAACATCTAAAATTTCAGGTATTGGATTAACAGGTATTGAAAAAAAAATACGCAAAATTCACAAAGAGGCTTTTGAAAATACTGATGCTGTTTTACCTATTGGTGGTATCTACAGATATAGAAAAAATGGTGAAACACATCAATATCAAGGAAGATTGATACATTTGTTACAAAGCGCAGTAGGTTCAAACTCTTACTCAGCTTATAAAAAATATGCACAAGGAATATATAATTTACCACCAATAAACTTAAGAGATTTAATAAATTTTAGAAAAAAGAAAATAGGACCATCAATTGAATTGTCTGAAGTTGAACCTGTAGAAAAAATTCTAAAAAGATTTGGTAGTGGAAGTATGTCTCATGGAGCCTTGTCAAAAGAAGCTCATGAAACCTTAGCAATAGGTATGAATCGAATTAAAGGAGCATCATGTAGTGGAGAAGGTGGTGAGGATGCAAATAGGTTTGAGATAATGAAAAGTGGAGATAGTGCAAACTCAAGAGTTAAACAAATTGCTTCTGCAAGATTTGGTGTAACAATAAATTATTTAAACAATTGCAATGAAATAGAAATTAAAATGGCACAAGGTGCAAAACCTGGTGAAGGTGGTCAATTACCAGGTTTTAAAGTAACGAAAGAGATTGCTAGACTAAGACATTCCACACCTGGAGTAACTTTAATCTCTCCTCCTCCTCACCATGACATATATTCGATAGAGGATTTAGCTCAGTTGATCTATGATTTAAAACAAATAAATCCAAAAGCAAGAGTAGGAGTAAAGTTAGTTGCTTCATCTGGTATTGGAACAATCGCAGCTGGAGTGGCTAAGGCCAAAGCAGATATAATTTTAATTTCAGGTCATAATGGAGGGACTGGTGCAACACCTCAAACAAGTGTAAAATATGTTGGAATTCCTTGGGAAATGGGTCTCACAGAAGCAAACCAAGTTCTTACTTTAAATAATCTCAGACACAAAGTTACGCTAAGAACTGATGGTGGAATTAAAACAGGTAGAGATGTCGTCATTGCAGCAATGATGGGAGCAGAAGAATATGGTGTAGCTACCACAGCTTTAGTCGCAATGGGATGTATTATGGTAAGACAGTGTCACTCTAATACATGCCCTGTTGGTGTATGCACTCAGGATAAAAAATTGAGAGAGAAATTTACTGGCACTCCAGATAAAATAGTTAATTTATTCACTTTTATTGCATCTGAGGTAAGAGAAATTTTAGCAGAGCTAGGTTTCAAATCATTAAATGACATTATAGGAAGAACAGATTTATTAATGCAAGTAAATAAGGGCTCCCCTAACTTAGATGATTTAGATTTAAATCCGTTATTCGTCCAAGCAGATCCCGGGGATAATAAAAGATATTGTGAAGTTCCAGAAATTAATAAAGTACCAGATACATTAGACCAAGAGATTTGGCCAGAAATTGAAACATCTTTAAATAATTCAGAGAAAATTGATAGAGAATTCATCATCAAAAATACTAATAGAGCAGTTGGGACCAGGATTTCACATCATCTTTATAATAAATATGGGCACGAAAAATTAGATGAAAATTTTCTAATTCTAAATTTCAAAGGTTCGGCCGGTCAATCATTTGGAGCTTTTGCTACTAAAGGTTTGAAGCTCAGCCTTAAAGGTGATGCGAATGATTACGTCGGAAAAGGTCTGTCAGGGGCAACAATTTCTATTAAACTTCCTAGTGAAAGCAACTTAGTCTCTAACGAGAATACTATTGTTGGAAATACTGTTCTCTATGGTGCTACTTCAGGAAAACTTTTTGCTGCTGGGCAAGCAGGAGATAGATTTGCGGTAAGAAATTCTGGTGCTGTTGCAGTCATTGAGGGATGTGATTCTAATGGATGTGAATATATGACTGGAGGAACAATTATTATTTTAGGTAGTGTAGGTGATAATTTTGCAGCTGGTATGACAGGTGGGATGGCATTTGTTTATGATGTAGATAAAGAATTTGAAAATAAAGTTAATCCAGACTCTGTTGTTTGGCAAAATGTAGAGACAGATTATTGGAAAAAGTTTCTTAAAGATCTAATCTTCAATCATTTTAATGAAACTGGATCTCATCTATCAAAAAAATTAATTGAAAATTTTGATAGAGAAATCAATAATTTTGTTCAAATTTGTCCTAAAGAAATGTTAGATAAGTTGAAAAACCCATTAAGCTTAAATTCAAAAATTAAAGAAGTCAGTTAGAAATTAAGGCAAGTTCCTTAATTATTTTTTTTTGAAGTTTTTTATTAAATAGACTATGGTCTCCATTTCTAATAATTACTAGTTTCTTTTTTCCGTTTTTAAATAATTTAAGTACTTTCTTTGAAAATAAAACAGGGACTGTAGTATCTTTGCTGCCATGTATCATTGTAATTGGAATTTTGTAATAGATTTTTTTGTTTAGGATTTTATTTCTTCTACCATCTTTTATTAGTTGGTAAGTTATAGGATATTCATATCCGCCATGTTTCAGATTATAAATGCCTTTTGTTTTTGTTTCAATTTTCATTTTTTTTGTAAATTTTTTCCACATTATTCTCTCTAAAAATTCTGGAGCTGAACCAATGCCTAAAAATCCTTTAATCTGAGTTTTAAAATATTTAAACTGATTTAGTGAAATCCATGAACCCATACTTGATCCAATTAAAATAAAGTCATTTTTTTTAACAATATTTTTTATTATCATCTTTGTTTCATAAGTCCATTTACTAATATTTCCCTTTGTAAATTCCCCAGAAGATTTACCATGACCAGAATATTCAATTGCAAGAAAACCCAAATTATTTTTTTTAGCATATTTCAGAAAAGCTTTTGGTTTTTCTCCCTCAAGATCTGACATAAAGCCATGAAGAAAAACTATGTAAAGATTTTTCTTATAATAATTACATAAATATCTATTTTTTTTTGTTTTTGAGATTTTGTAATATTTAAATCTAGTCATTATTATTTATAAGTATCTAGTAATAATATATAATATTATCAAATGTCACCTACATTAAAAGTTTTACAAGTAATTCCAAAATTAGGCTATGGGGGCGCCGAAACTGGTTGCTATGATATTGCACACTATTTACCTGAAAATAATTGTGAATCATTCTTAGTAACTAGTGGTGGAGATTTGATTAAGTACTTAAATAGGGAAAAGGTAAAATTAATTAGACTTCCAGTGCAAAGTAAAAATCCATTACTAATTTTGTTTAATACTTTAGCTCTTATTTGTATAATTTTTTATTACAATATATCTATTGTTCATGCTCGCAGCAGGGCCCCAGCTTGGTCTTGCTTATTAGCAACAAAAATTACCAGGAGAAAATTTGTTACAACTTTTCATGGGACATATAATTTTAGTAGCAAGATAAAAAAAATATATAATTCTGTAATGTTGAAATCAGATTTAGTTATTGCAGGTTCTAATTTTATTTTTTCTCATATTAAAGAAAATTATTTAGAATACTTGAACATTCAAAAAAAATTTCTTGTTATTTTTAGAGGAATAAATGTTGATTATTTTGATCCATCTACAAAGTTAGAAAGTGATCAAGATAAACTTTTAAAAGACTGGGAGTTAAATAGAAATAAGAAAATAATTTTACTACCAGGAAGACTAACTTCTTGGAAAGGGCAAGAATTATTTCTAGAGGCAATAAATATTATTAATATTCAATTAGGATATGAAGCTTTTCATGCAATAATTTTAGGAAGTAATCAAGGCAGAGATTTGTATAAAAAAAAATTAATTAGGTTAAGTGAACAATACAGAATCACAAAACAAGTAAAATTTATTGACCATTGTAAAGATATGGCATTAGCTTATAAAATTGTGGATATAGTAGTTTCAGCATCAATTGAACCTGAGGCTTTTGGTAGAGTCGCAGTAGAGGCTCAATCAATGGAGAAATTAATAATTGCAAGTGATATAGGAGGTTCAAATGAAACAATTGTTGACGAAAAAACGGGTTTTTTATTCAAATCTGGAGACGCGAAATCGTTAAGTGAAAAAATTATTAAAGCATTAAGTTTAGATGAATCCATGTTGAAAACAATGGGTATTGAGGGTAGAAAAAACGTTATAAGTAAATTTAATGTTGAAAAAATGTGTTTTTCTACTTATTCAGAATATAAAAAACTAATTAACTAAATGCCTATAATTACTTTACCAGATGGAAATAATTTAAAATTTCAAAATGATGTAACAGGCTTACAAGTAGCTGAAAAAATTAGTAAATCTCTAGCCAAACAAGCGATGATTATAAGTGTTGATGGAGAACTCAAAGATTTAGATTTTTTAATTGATAAAAATTGTTCGGTCAAAATATTTACATCAAAAAACGATGAGGGTCTTGAAACTATAAGACATGATACAGCGCATATTTTGGCAATGGCAGTTCAAGAGTTGTACCCTGGCACACAAGTTACTATCGGTCCTGTTATAAACGATGGTTTTTATTATGATTTTGCAAGAAAAGAGCCTTTTACTGAAGAAGATTTAGAATCCATAGAAAAAAAAATGAAAGAAATAGTAGATCGAGATGTAAAAACAAAAAGGGAGGTTTGGGCAAGAGATAAAGCAATAAAACATTTTAAAAAAAAAGGAGAGCTTTATAAAGCAGAATTAATTGAAAGTATTCCAAAAGAAGAGGAAGTATCTATTTATTTCCATGGTGAATGGCACGATTTATGTAGAGGACCACATTTATCCTCAACAGGAAAAATCGGGAAATTTTTTAAACTTACAAAAGTAGCTGGAGCATATTGGCGTGGAGATTCTAATAATGAAATGCTTCAAAGAATATATGGAACTAGTTGGGCTTGTCAGAAAGATTTAGAGAGTTATCTAAAAAGAATTGAAGAAGCAGAAAAAAGAGACCACAGAAAACTGGGTAAGGAAATGGATCTGTTTCATTTTAGAGAAGAAAGTCCAGGATCTGTTTTTTGGCATGAGAAAGGTTGGGCGTTATTTCAAAAATTAATTGATTATATGAGAATGAAACAGGATATTGCTGGTTATAAAGAAATTAACACCCCAGAGGTTTTGGACAGAACTTTATGGGAAAAGTCGGGTCATTGGGAAAAATTTGGAGCGAATATGTACACTTCAAAAACTCCAGATGAGAAGGTTTTTGCAATAAAGCCAATGAATTGTCCAGGCTGTATTGAAGTTTTTAATCAAGGTCTTAAAAGTTATAAAGATTTACCTTTAAAGATGTCAGAATTCGGAAAAGTACATCGTTATGAACCGTCTGGAGCTTTGCACGGACTATTGAGAGTTAGAGCATTTACACAAGACGATGCCCATATATTTTGTACAGAAGATCAAATAACAAATGAATGTTTAATTGTAACAAATCTTATATTGGATATTTATAAAGATTTGGGTTTTGAAAATGTTATTCTTAAATACTCTGATAGACCTAGTTTAAGAGTTGGTGATGATAAAGTATGGGATAAAGCTGAAAGTGCTTTGTTAGAAGCAGTAAAAGCGACTAAATTAGAATATAGCATAAACAAAGGAGAAGGAGCATTTTATGGACCTAAAATTGAATTTGTTTTGAGGGATGCTATTGGAAGAGACTGGCAATGTGGAACCTTACAAGTTGATTTTAATTTACCAGGTAGATTAGGTGCCTCTTTTATTGACAAAGATGGATTAAAAAAAATTCCAGTTATGATTCATAGAGCACTATTTGGTTCGTTAGAAAGATTTATTGGAATTTTAATTGAGAATTATGCCGGCAAATTTCCATTTTGGATTTCACCTTTACAAACAGTTGTAATACCAATTTCAGAAGAATTTGATGATTATGCGATTAAAGTTTCTAATGAAATTAAAAAAGTTGGTATTAGTTCAATAGTAGATTTAAAAAAACATAACTTAAATAATAAAATTAGAGATCATTCCCAAGCAAAAATACCTGTTTTGCTTATTTGTGGTAAAAAAGAAGTTGACAGTAACTCAGTAACCATTAGAAAGTTGGATTCTAACAAACAAGAAAATATGGAATTAAACTCATTTTTAGAAAAATTCTCCGCTTTAAACAAAGCATCTTCAAATTAAGTGGCAGATTTTAAACAAAATTATTTTCAGAGAAGAACAAAAGATCGTGGTCCAAGATCTAATAATAGAATTTCATCTCCTGAAGTTCAAGTGATCACAAGTGATGGTGAAAATTTAGGAACTTTAAATACTAATGAAGCTATTTCGATTGCTAAAAATCAGGGACTTGATTTAATAGAAATCGCACCAAATGCTAACCCTCCAGTGTGTAAAATTATGGATATGGGTAAATATAAATATGATGCTCAAAAAAAAGCTAATCTAGCAAAAAAAAAACAAAAAATAATTGCCTTGAAAGAAATTAAGATGAGACCTGTTACCGAAACTCACGATTATGAATTTAAGGTTAAAAATGCAAAAAAATTTATTGCTAAAGGAGATAAAGTCAAATTTACAATTAGATTTAAAGGTAGAGAACTTCAACATTCCCATCTTGGAAATGAACTTATGACTAAGATTAAAGAGGATATGAAAGATATTGGAAAGGTAGAATTACATCCAAAATTTGATGGGAAACAAATGATAATGGTAATACAACCTTTATAAGGCTTAATATTAGTTGTAAGTCTCCATCATTCTTTGTATAACCTCGCTCAATTATGCCAAAACTTAAAACAAAAAGCTCCGCCAAAAAAAGATTTAAGATATCAGCTAGAGGTAAAGTTATATCTGCACAGGCCGGTAAGAGGCATGGAATGATTAAAAGAACAAATTCGCAAATTAGAAAATTAAGAGGCACCACTACGATGTCAAAACAAGATGGAAAAATTATAAAATCGTATATGCCCTACAGCTTAAGAGGTTAAAATGGCAAGAGTTAAAAGAGGTGTAACAAGTAAAGCTAAACATAAGAAAGTTTTAAAGGCTGTAAAAGGTCAATGGGGTAGAAGAAAAAATACTATCAGAGTTGCTAAGCAAGCTATGGAAAAAGCTATGCAATACGCATATAGGGATCGTAGAAATAAGAAAAGAGATTTTAAATCACTTTGGATACAGAGAATAAATGCGGGTGTCAGAGCAGAAGGATTGACGTATTCAAAATTCATTAATGGTTTGAGTAAAAGTGGAATCAAAATTGATAGAAAAATCTTGGCTGAGATAGCTTACGATAGTCCAGAAGCCTTTAAAATCATTGTTCAAAAAGCACAATCTGCTTTAAATTAATCTTCACTATTGTTTTATTTTGCTGAAGAAATAATCTGTAGAGATGTCCGATCTAAAAAAAATAAAAGATGAATTTCTAAAAAAATTTAATGAAAAGTTAAATCTCACAGAAATAAATAAATTAAAATCTGACCTTTTTGGAAAAAATGGATTGATCTCATCGCAGTTTAAAAAAATAGGTTTAATTTCGGAGAATGATAGAAAAAAATTTGCTTCTGATTTAAATATAATAAAAGATGAGCTACAAGGTTTGATAGAACTTAAGATTAAAGAAATTGAGAATGCGGAAATAAATGAAAAATTAGAAAATGAAAAAATTGATGTTACATTACCTGAAAGAAATTTTGTTAGAGGAAAAATTCATCCAGTTTCACAAACAATAGATGAAATATCATCTATTTTTTCTGAAATAGGCTTTAGTATCGAAGAAGGTCCTGATGTCGAGAATGAATATAATAATTTTACAGCTTTAAATACACCTTATAATCATCCAGCAAGAGACATGCACGACACTTTCTATCTTGACGAAAAAAAGGAAAAATTATTACGCACTCATACTTCTCCTGTGCAAATAAGAACTATGTTGAAGGACAAACCACCTTTTAAAATTATTGCACCAGGAAGAACTTATAGATCTGATAGTGATCAAACACATGCACCCATGTTTCATCAAGTTGAAGGTCTTTACATAGATAAAGAAATAAATATGGGTCATTTAAAAGGTTGTTTGGATTATTTTATTAAAGAGTTTTTTGAAGTAAAAAAAATTAAAATGAGATTTAGACCTAGTCACTTTCCTTTTACAGAACCATCGGCTGAAGTTGATATTGGGTATGAAATTAGAGATGGAAAGATTATAATAGGTGAAGGAGAGAAGTGGCTTGAAATTTTAGGATGTGGAATGGTCCATCCAAATGTTTTAAAAAACGTGAAAGTTGATCCTAATGAATACCAAGGATATGCATTTGGCATTGGGATTGATAGGCTGGCAATGTTAAAATATGGTATTAATGATTTAAGAGCTTTTTTTGAATGTGATTATAGATGGCTAAATCATTTTGGATTTGATCCTTTAGATGTTCCAACTAATTATAGAGGTCTAAGCAGATGAAGATAACATTTGATTGGTTGAAAGATCATTTAAATATTAATTTAAAAGAGGAAAAACTTTTAGAGCAACTAACCAACATTGGTCTTGAGGTTGAGATGGTAGAAAGCTTATTTCCTGGAAATGAATTATTTAAAATTGCAAGAATTGTAAAAATAGAAAAACATCCTAACGCAGATAGATTAAAAGTTTGTGATGTAGATGTTGGCGAAAAGGAGTTAAAAAAAGTTGTATGTGGGGCAGCTAATGCGAAGGAAGGGTTAATTACTATATATGCTCCACCAGGATCTATAATTCCAAAAAATAAAACAAAACTAGTAGTAGCTAAAATTAGAGGAGTTACTTCTTATGGAATGCTTTGCTCAGAGTCTGAATTAAACATTTCTGATGAGAGCGATGGAATAATAGATTTAGCATCACTAAAGTATAAAAAAAAGGTTGGACTTAGTTATTTTTCAAAGTCAAGTTCAAATCTTATTGATATATCTGTTACACCTAATAGACCAGATTGCCTTGGAATCAAAGGAATTGCCAGAGACCTTGCTGCCTCTGGTTTTGGCAAATTAACTGCTTTAAAAGAAAAAAAAATAAAATCTAATAAAAAACAATCTTTAAAAGTTAAAATAATTAAAAATAAAGATCAAGGATGTACCGCTTTTGGTAGTTGTTTGATAAAAAACGTTAAAAATACTGAAAGCCCGCAATGGTTAAAAGATAAATTAATTTCAATTGGTCAAAAACCTATTTCAGCAATAGTTGATATAACAAATTATGTTATGCTAGATATCAATCGCCCATTACACGCTTATGATGCAGATAAAATTGAAAAAGGTATTTTAGTTCGAAATTCAAAATATGGAGAGGAATTTACTGCTCTAGATAATAAGAAATATAAGTTAGAAAATAATATGTGCGTAATAACCGATAATAAAGGTGTTTTAGGCTTAGGGGGAATAATTGGGGGGACAAGGTCAGGCACAGAATTTAATACAAAAAATATATTGTTGGAATCTGCTTATTTTGAACCAAAATCAATTAGGGATACAGCAAAAAAATTAAATATAGAAACTGATGCAAAGTTCAGATTTGAAAGGGGGATAGATCCTCTGTCCATTGAAGATGGATTGAATAAAGCGGCATTATTAATTAAAGAAATTTGCGGTGGTGAAATTAGCAAAATAGATATTCAAAAAATTCAAACTTACAAGAATAAAACTATAAAATTTAATATTGATTTATTTGAAAAAATAACTGGTTTTAAAATCTCTATTAGAGAAATGCAAAAAATTTTAGATGGTCTTGGATTTAAATTTAAAAAACTTAAAAAACATTTAGAGTTAGTTGTTCCATCTTGGAGACCTGATATTAATCAAGAAATAGATATTGTTGAAGAACTAGTAAGAATAAGCGGTTATGAAAAAATAAAAATTGTTAAACCAAATAAAGAAAGAACCAAATCTACTTTGACACAACCTCAGAAATTATTTCATTTTTTACAAAGATCTATAGCATCTAAAGGCTATTTAGAAACAATTACATGGTCATTCACAGACACTAATTATAATAATTTTTTTAGAGGTGAAAATAAAGAAATTAGAATCATAAATCCGATAAGTTCTGATTTAGGAGTTTTAAGAAACTCAATATTTTCAAATTTAGTAATCTATATTAATAAAAATCTTGATAGAGATTTTAAAGATTTATCTATTTTTGAGATAGGTCCTGTCTTTACTGGTTCTAATCCAGGTGAACAAAATACTGTGGTTTGCGGATTATCTGCGGGTAAAAAATTTAGATTATCTTGGATTGATAAAGAGAGAAATATTGATGTATTTGATGTTAAAAGAGATGTAGTTCAAACTTTAATTGAGGCTGGATATAACTCGAATAAATTTTTTATAGATACTGAAACACCAAATTATTATCATCCTGGCAAGTCGGGCAGATTATTTTTAGATAAAGGAAAAGACAAAGTAGCTGCTTATTTTGGTGAAATTCATCCTAATATTTTAAAAAAGATAGACTCCAAAACAGAATCTTTAGTAGGTTTTGAAATCTTTGTAGATAATTTAAAATTACCTAAAAAAACATTAAATGACCAAAAAACAAAATTTACATTTTCGGACTATCAAAAATCCGAGAGAGATTTTGCTTTTATAGTAAATAAAAATATAAGTTCACAAGATTTAATAAATACTATTTCAAATATTGATCAAAGTTTGATTAGCAACATAAGAGTTTTTGATGTTTATGAGGGTGAAAATATTCCAGCAAATCAAAAATCAATAGCGATTAGTGTTACAATTCAGTCATTTGAAAAAACATTAAATGACAGTGACTTAGAAAAAATTAATAATCTTATAATTGAAAAAGTAGAATCTAAAACTGGCGCTAAGATTCGATCCTAAAAATTAAATGAGCACTATTGATAACATTAGAAATTTTGCAATCATCGCTCATATTGATCATGGTAAGTCAACAATAGCTGATAGAATTATACATAAGTGTGGTGGTTTAACTGAAAGAGAAATGAAAGCCCAAGTTCTTGATTCCATGGATATCGAAAGAGAAAGAGGAATCACTATTAAAGCTCAAACTGTAAAATTGAATTATAAATCTAAAAATGGAAAAAATTATATCTTAAACATTATAGATACACCAGGTCATGTAGATTTTAGTTATGAAGTAAGTAGATCTCTTTATGCATGCGAAGGATCAATATTAATTGTAGATAGTACCCAAGGTGTAGAGGCTCAAACATTAGCTAATGTTTATCAAGCATTAGATATTGATCATGAAATTATACCAGTATTAAATAAAATTGATCTACCTGCTTCTGACCTAGATAAGACAAATAAACAAATTGAGGATGTAATTGGTATAGATACTACTAACGCAGTTCCATGTTCAGGAAAAACTGGCGAAGGTATAGAAGAAATATTAGAGCAAATCATTAATAAATTACCTGGTCCAAAAGGAAATCCAAATGATGACCTTAAATGTTTATTAGTAGACAGTTGGTATGATACTTATTTAGGAGTAGTTATTCTTGTAAGAGTAATTAATGGAAAAATTACAAAAAATATGAAAATTAAGATGCTTTCAACAGATCAGGATTATATGGTCGAAAAGGTTGGAGTTTTTACTCCCAAGGCGAGAGATATAAATGAATTGAACACAGGTGAGATTGGTTTTATTACAACAGGTATTAAAGTTTTGTCTGAAACAAAAGTAGGTGATACTATTTGTGATGCATCAAAGTCAAAGCTAGATCCTTTACCAGGTTTTAAACCTAGTAAGCCAGTAGTATTTTGTGGGCTTTTTCCAGTAGATAGTTCAGAGTATCAAAAATTAAAAGATGGACTTGCTAAATTACAATTAAATGATGCAAGTTTTTCATTTGAAGCAGAGTCCTCCTCCGCTTTGGGATTAGGATTTAGATGTGGTTTTTTAGGATTACTTCATCTTGAAATTATAACAGAAAGATTGGAAAGAGAGTTTGATGTAAATTTATTAACTACAACTCCAGGTGTAGTTTATAAAATAAATTTGAACAACGGGGACACTATCGATTTACAAAATCCTTCTAGTTTGCCTGATCCGACATTAATAAGATCTATAGAGGAACCATGGATTAAGGCGACAATAATTACACCTGACCAGTTTTTGGGCTCAATTATTAAACTCTGCCAGGACAAAAGAGGTTTACAAATAAATTTAAATTATTCAGGTAATAGAGCAGTTTTAAGTTATGAATTACCTTTAAATGAGGTCGTATTCGATTTTAATGATCGAATTAAATCAATGACAAGTGGTTATGCAAGTTTTGACTATGAAATTATAGAACATCGAGAAGGAGATCTTGTCAAATTAGGAATACTTGTAAATGGAGAACCTGTAGATGCTCTTGCTATGATGATCCATAAAGATTTTGCTCAGAGAACCGGAAGAGAAGTTTGTGAAAAATTAAAAGATCTAATTCCTCGACACAATTTTATGATACCAGTTCAGGCAGCAATCGGTGGTAAAATTATAGCTCGTGAAACTATTAAGGGTTTTAAAAAAGATGTTTTAACAAAAATTCATGGTGGAGGAGCAACCGATAGAAAAAGGAAGTTACTAGAAAAACAAAAAAAAGGTAAAGCTAGATCAAAACAGTTCGGACGTGTAGAAATTCCACAAGAAGCATTTATTGGTGTTTTAAAAATAACTAAAGATTAATTACTTTACTTAAAGTTTTAAAATGTTTTCTTTCTAAATTAATTCTGTAGGGAAATTTTTTATCTGTATTATCTTTTTTAGTAATTATCCTAAAATATTTAAGTTTAAGGATATTACTTATCCTCTCACATTTTTTATTTGGATGATCCCTTGGAATTATTTCAATTATCTTAGTTCCAGGTCTACAAAAAATAATATTTGTAAATGCGGCACCATGAGCACCAATAACTATCGATGCTTTTTTGAAAAGATATATTTGTTTTTCTATTGGAAATCTTTCTGGTTTAATAATATTAAAATTATTATTCTCAAGCCATTTTAAAACTTTCAATGGTTTAAAAATTTGGCAATGATTAAATTTTGCATTTGATCTATCTAAAAAAATTTGATTTGAACACCTGAATTTTTTATCTTTATTTAAAAATATCTTTCTAATTACAATTATAATCCACTTTGGAATTTTTTTAACTTCATACTGAAAATTTCCCTTTCTATACCAAGGATGATCTACAGATATAACCTCGTCCACAGATATGTGAGGATTTTTTTTACTATCAATTAGTTTTTCCTCTAGAATTCCCAAATGTTTGAATATCTTAATTTGCCAACTTTGTGGTGTAGAGACATAATAAAAATTTATTTTTTTTCTTATTTTTTTTCTAACTAGAAAAATTTTAGGAATAATATCAAAGAAAAAATGAAAATAATTATTACCACTCGAACCTTGTGCAAGATTTAAAATAGTACCTGAAAACTTTTTTAAGACAGAGGGTGTGCCCTTTTTAATAACTGAATTATATTTTGCATTACAAAATTTTCCATTAATTTGTTGAAATGATAATTTGGGGATTAATATATTATTCTTAATAACAGCAACATTTTCATTATTATCTGTAAAAATTCTTACATTTTTAACTTTATAGATGTTATATTTTTTATTTTCAAATGACCTAAAAAAAACGTCATTGATTGTAAATATATCAATCATACTTGATGTATTTTTTTTAAAAAGAACTTTTCCGTGAATTTGTTCAAAAGTTTTTGAAATAATATTTTTATAATATAATTTTATTTTTTTCTTAATCATTTATTGTAAAGTAAAATAATAATATGAAAGATATCATTAAATGGGGAATCATTGGACTTGGAAATGTAGCACATGAATTTGCAAAATCTTTTTATAATATAAAAAATGCAAAGTTGATAGCAATTGCTAGTAAAACTCAAAATAAATTACTTAAATTTAAAGATAAATTTAATATTCATTCAAATAATTGTTATGATGATTATACAAAATTGTTAAAAAACGATGAAATAGATATTGTTTATATAGCTCTGACAAATAATCTTCATAGCGAATGGATTTACAAGTCAATTGAGGCCAATAAGCATATTTTAGTAGAAAAGCCAGCATTTGTGAATTCAAATGATGCAAAAAAAATTTTAAGTCACCCTAATTTTAAAAATTTTTTTTTGGGGGAGGGTTTTATGTATAGATATCATCCTCAGATATTAAAGACAGTTGAACTTATTAAAGACAATGAAATTGGAAAAATTATATCAATGGAAAGTAAATTTGGAATAGATTTAATAACGAAAAAAAGACTATTTGGATTTTATAAGACGAAGAAACTTGATACAAAAAAAAGAATCTTTAATAAATCTTTAGGAGGAGGTGTTATTTTAGATCAAGGATCCTATGTTGTTTCGATGAGTTTGTTTGTTGCATCTTTAATTGACGGAATAAATGTTCAAAACTTTAAATTGTCGACTAATTATAAAAAAAAAATTATGGAAGGAATTGACGTAGAAAGTTCTATAGAATTAAATTTTGATAATAAATTTAAATCAAATTTAGAGGTATCTTTTTTAAATGATATTGGAAACAAGACCACGATTAATGGTGAAAAGGGAAAAATAATTATTGAAAATACTTGGAAATCCGAGGCAGGTAAAATTTATATAAAAAATCACAAAACAAACATGATAGAAATTAAAAATGAAAAAGATATTTATTCTTTAGAAATTGGGAGAGTAAGTGATGATATATTAAATAACAAATTTGAAGCTAGTTATCCAGGTACTAAAAAAAACGAAATTTTAATTAGTTCTCAAATTTTAGATAAGTGGGCTAATGAGTAAAAAAAAAATAATAGATTGTATTACTTTTTTTGATAATAATTTTATATTTGACTTAAGATATCATATATTGAAAAATTATGTGGATTTTTTTGTTATATGTGAGTCAAAATATGATCATCGAAATAACAAAAAAAAATTAAATTTTGATAAAAATAATTACAATGCAGAAAAAATTCGATATATAGTTTTGGAAGAACCCTTTCCTGGAAATAAAAATTTGTGGGAAAATCAAGCAATTCAAAGAGAATATATCTTGGCAAATTTAGATTTTGCATTACAAGATGATTATATTTTTTTTTCAGATCCAGACGAAATTCCAGATCCTGATATTCTTAAAAACTTTGAATTAAATAAAAAATACGGAATTTTTTTACAGAGGTGTTTTAATTATAAATTCAATCTTTTTAATCCCCATGAATCACCCTGGGAAGGCACTAGGGTCTGTAGAAAGAAGAATTTAAAGTCTATAGATTTTATGCGTCAAAAAATTAAGTCTAAAAACTTAAAATATAATTTTTTAAGATTTGATAAAGAAAAAGATATTCAAATTTTTGAAAATTCTGGCTGGCATTTTAATAATATAATGGAACCAGAAAAAATATCTTTAAAACTTAAAACCTTTGCTCATTCTGAGTTTAGGGAAAATAAATATTCTGATACTGATGTCATTAAATCTAAGATAGATAATAAAACAGATTTATTTAATAGAGGACATCAATATAAGAAAGTACCATTTGATGAAAGTTTTCCAAAATATCTTTTTTCTAAGTATGAATTTTACAAAAAATATATATTATGAATTGGAGAGGTGGCCGAGTGGTTGAAGGCGCACGCTTGGAAAGCGTGTAAAGGGGCAACTCTTTCATGGGTTCGAATCCCATTCTCTCCGCCATAAAATTAGTTAGATTTTTAGGGGTTTATTTGACAATTTAAATAACGCATAAAGATTAAAAATGAGCATCTTTTCACAAAAAATGTTATAATTTAATTTTCCAAAATTTAAAAAAATGACAAGCAAAAACACATATCAAGCAGATTCTATTAAGGTTTTAAAAGGTTTAGAAGCAGTTAGAAAAAGACCAGGTATGTACATAGGTGACACTGATGACGGCACTGGCTTGCATCATATGGTTTATGAAGTTGTCGATAACTCTATAGATGAAGCTTTAGCTGGGCATTGTAAAAATATTTATGTAAAGATTAATAACGATGGGACTGTAACAGTCAAAGATGATGGAAGAGGAATTCCAGTTGATATCCACAAAGGTGAAAATAAATCTGCAGCTGAAGTAATAATGACTCAATTACATGCGGGAGGAAAATTTGATCATGATTCTTACAAAGTTTCAGGTGGTTTGCATGGTGTTGGTGTTTCAGTCGTCAATGCTTTATCGGAAAAGTTAAAATTAGAAATTAATAGAGATGGTAAAAAACATTTTATAGAATTTAAAAATGGAGCAGCAAAATCACCACTCAAAATAATTGGAAAATCTAAAGATAAAGGAACATCAATTACTTTTTTACCATCAAAAGATATATTTTCATCAATAAAGTTTAGTTCGAATATTTTAATTAAAAGAATGAGGGAATTGGCATTTTTAAATAAAGGTATTAAAATTTTGTTTTTAGATGCTAGTACCAAAAAAGAAAAACAAACTGAATTTCAGTTTGATGGTGGGGTATTAGAATTTGTTGATTTTTTAGACGATAAAAGAGAAAAATTACAAAATAAAAATGGCAATGATTTATTTAAGAAGCCAATATATATTGAAGGAAAAAAAGATAGTATAGAAATTGAATGCTCATTAAAATGGAATGCTGGATATGCTGAGGATGTTCTTCCATACACAAATAACATATATCAAAAGGACGGTGGAACTCATTTATTAGGTTTCCGAAGTGCATTAACAAGAGTTGTTAACAAATATGCCAATGAGAATAACCTTTTAAAAAAAAATAAGTTAGCAATTTCTGGAGATGATATTAAAGAAGGTTTAACATGTGTGTTATCAACTAAAATTCCTGATCCAAAATTTTCGTCTCAAACAAAAGATAAATTGGTTTCTTCTGAAGTAAGAATGATAGTAGAAACAGTAATTAATGAAAAATTATCAATATGGTTTGACCAAAATCCCTCGATATCAAAAATTATTTTAGCAAAAATAATTCAAGCTGCAATGGCAAGAGATGTTGCTAGAAAAGCAAGAGAAAATGTAAGAAGAAAAGGAGCTTTAGAACTTAGTGGTTTACCCGGTAAATTAGCTGATTGTCAAATTGGCAAACAAGAAGGCACTGAATTATTTATAGTAGAGGGAGACTCTGCAGGTGGGTCTGCTAAACAAGGAAGAAATAGATCAAATCAAGCAGTTTTACCATTGAGAGGTAAAATTTTAAATACTTATGTTGAAGATTTACAATCAAAAAAAAATGATAACAATAATGGCACTGATCAAAGAACTAAGGCATTATCTAAAATGATTTCATCTAATGAAATTGTAACGCTGATAAATGCACTTGGTTTAGATCCAAAATCTCAAGAGATAGATTTGAAAGATTTGAGATATGGAAAAATTATTATCATGACCGACGCAGATGTTGATGGATCTCACATAAGGGCTTTATTGTTGACATTTTTTAACAACAAACCTTTCAACAAATTAATTGAAAATGGACATGTTTATCTCGCTCAGCCACCTTTGTTTAAAATAAACAAAGGTTCAAAAGGAACTTATATTAAAGATGAAAAAGAATTAGAGGAATATATTCTAAATAATAATAAGAATATAAAAAAAATGAAAAAAGGATCAAAAGATTATTATAAAGAATTAGAAATAGAGAAATCTAAAATGAATATTCAAAGATTTAAGGGGCTGGGAGAAATGAACCCCGAAGAATTGTGGAGTACTACTCTAGATCCTGAAACTAGAAATTTGCTTCAAGTCCAATATTCAAAAGATTTAAAAAAAGATCAAACATTAATTCATACCTTAATGGGTAATGATGTATCTTTAAGAAAAGATTTTATAATTTCTAACGCAATTAACGTACAGAACCTTGATATTTAAATTATGAAGTTTTTTGAAACTTCAAAATATTATTCTTTAAAAAAATCAACATATATTTCTTTAAGATGGATAGGCATAATTGGTCAATTAATCTCTGTTAATTTAGTTTATTTTTATTTTAATTTTAATTTCAATTTTATAATGTCAAATTTCATAATTTTGATAGGGATAACAAGTAATATTTATTTAATTTTTATTTACCCTAAAACTCAAATATCAGATAGGGCAGCACTAATTTTTTTACTAATAGATACATTTCAGTTAGGTGGATTGCTTTACCTTACTGGTGGTATAACTAATCCTTTTATAATTTTTCTAATAATTCCAAGTGTATTTGCATCATCAAATTTAGGCATTAGGACTAATTTTTTTCTATTTATAGTGACATCAATAGTGATTATTTTTTTGACTTTTTATTCTTTAGAATTACCTTCGCCATTGAGTGATCATTTTCATGTTAGCCCGTATTATCTTTATTCTATTCCAATTGCTTTGATTATTGCTTTATTTTTTTTAAATTATTTTGCAATTATATTTGGGAAAGAATCTAGACTTAGAAAAGAAGCGTTAAATAAAATGGAAGAAATAATGGCTAAGGAACACGAAATGTTATCTCTAGGTGGACAGGCAGCAGCAGCAGCACATTCACTCGGAACTCCACTGTCAACAATAAAAATCATCTCACAGGAATTAATGAAACAATTAAAGAACCAAAAAGATGTCATACAAGATATTGAATTACTTTCAAGCCAAGTTGAAAGATGCAATCAAATATTAAAAAAATTGTCATTGAATCCTAATGAGGAAGATGAATTTATTGATGAAGATTTAACTATGAGAGAATATATAAAAGAAATAATTTTATCATTCAAAGAAACAAGTGAAAAAAATTTTTCATTTAATTTTGATCAAGATTCAAATTCAAAAAAAATTACTAAATCAATTGAAATAATCTATGGATTAAGAAATTTTATTGGAAACGCTAACAAATTTTGCTTAAAATCAGTATATATAACGCTAAAGAGTGATAATGATTGCACTGAAGTGATAATTGAAGATGATGGCAATGGGTATCCCAAAGATATTTTATCTAAAATCGGCGAACCTTATTTGAAGTCACCTGAAGACAGTCAAAATTCTATGACAGGTTTAGGTCTTGGAATATTTATAGGCAAAACATTATTAGAAAAAAATTTTGCTACATTAGTTTGTAAAAATTCAGAGACTAGGCATGGTGCTGAAATAAGTATTAAATGGAGGAATAAGGACCTTTTTAATATCTAATGTAGATTTTTTTTTGTTTCAAAAAGACTGCTTAATTGAGAAACCATAACATCTCCCAGTTCATTTACATCTGTAATTTTAATTGCTTTTTTATAATATCTTGAAACGTCGTGACCAATTCCAATTGCTAAAATTTCTACATCTGATTTGTTTTCTATAAATTTGACCATCTTTTTTAAATGTTTTTCTAAAAAATCTCCAGTGTTGACAGATAAAGTTGAGTCATCAACGGGAGCACCATCTGATATTACCATTAATATTTTTCTTTCCTCTTTTCTTTTTTTTAATCTATTAAAAGCCCAACTTATTGCTTCCCCATCTATATTTTCTTTTAATAAACCCTCTTTTAACATAAGACCTAAATTATTTTTAACTTGTCTCCAATGAGCATCTGCACTTTTATAAATAATATGTCTTAAATCATTTAATCTTCCAGGTGATTTTGGTTTGCTATTTTTGTTCCAATATTCCCTACTTTGTCCACCCTTCCAATTTTTAGTTGTGAAACCTAGGATTTCTACTTTAACAGAGCACCTTTCTAAAGTTCTAGATAGAATATCTGCACAAATTGCTGCAATTGTTATTGGTCTTCCTCTCATAGAACCAGAGTTATCAATTAATAGAGTTACAATTGTATCCTTAAAATCTAAATCTTTTTCTTTTTTAAATGACAACGAATTATAAGGATCCATAATTACTCTGGGCAATTTTGAACTATCTAATAATCCTTCCTCTAAATCAAATTCCCATGCTCTATTTTGTTTGGCCAATAATTGTCTTTGAAGTTTGTTAGCTAATTTAGTAATGATGTCTTGAAAACCAATTAATTGTTGGTCAAGTGTTTTTCTAAGCTTGCTAGTTTCTTCAGCGTTTTCTAAGTTTTCAGCTTTAGTAATTTCATCATATTTAGTTGTAAAAACTCTGTACTCTAAACTTGAATCTTTTACATTTTTTTTCTGCATAATTTGTTCTATATTTTTCTGGTCAGAGTCTGTATCAACTACTTGATCATCAAGTTTATATTCATCAATTTCATAATCTGAGTCTAAACTTGCTTCGTTGTCGTCATTTTGATCTTTATCTTTTTGATCTTCAGAATTACTTTCTTCATTTTCATTTGACGAATTTTCTTGTTCGTTTTCTTGATTATCTTCTTCTATGTCTTCTTTTTCTTCAGTTTGGAAAATTTCCATCTCTTGAAGAATTTTAGAAAATTTAGAAGAGTAGATATTTTGGTCTTCTAAATTCTGCTTAAGAAACTCAATATGTTTTTCAATAGATTGATCGAATTCCTTTTCCCAAAAACTTAACATTTTCGATGTTAATGAATTTAGATTAATATTATGGAATTTTTTAAGCATGTATAGTTCAAATGCTTCAGAAATTACCACATCCTCTTTTGATCTAAGCTGATCTTTTTTTTTTAAATTGATTATTTGATTATAGTTATCTTCCAAGTTTTTTTTTATACCTATAAGGATTTTACTGCCCAAACTTTCATATCTAATTCTTTCCGCAATAGCATACAGTGATTTGCACGAGGAATTCGAAGGCAAGTTTTTTTTGTAAATTAGTTTATTAGAAAATTTTTTTTTCAAAGCATTTGAGTCTGCTTCAGCCCTAACTTTTATAAAATCATTTTTATTATTGATATTATCAAATTCTAAAAATTCTAATTTGTCTAAGTTTTTATCATCTCTCTTTTTAGGTCTTATATTTAAATCCTCTGAAATTACTCGCACAGTAGAAGTAAGTGCTTGTCTAAGTTTTTCTTTTAAATTATTTGTTTTATTATCCATTAAATCTGAATATTCACCAAAGATTCTGGCAATTCTTCACCAAAGCATCTCTGATAATACTCTGCGATTATATTTTTTTCTATATCATCACATTTATTTAAAAAAGTTACCCTAAATGCATATCCAGTATCTTTAAATATTTCAGTATTTTCTGCCCAGTGTAAAACCGTTCTTGGACTCATAACTGTTGATATATCTCCTGCAATAAATCCTTTTCGAGTTAAAGAAGCAACTTTTATCATATTTGAAACTTTTTCTTTACCTTTAGCATTGTTAAGTTCTTTGTTTTTAGCTAAAACAATTTCCATTTCTCTTTCAAGACTTAAATAATTTAAAGTAGTTACTATATTCCAACGATCCATTTGACCTTGATTTATTTGTTGGGTTCCATGATATAATCCAGTTGTATCACCAAGACCAATGGTATTGGATGTAGCAAAAAGCCTAAAAAATTTATTTTGTTTAATAACTTTATTTTTGTCTAAAAGAGTAAAATTTCCTTCAGCCTCAAGTACTCTTTGAATTACAAACATTACATCAGGTCTTCCAGCATCGTATTCATCAAATACTAAAGCAATAGGATTTTGAATAGACCAAGGTAGTATACCTTCATTAAATTGTGTAATTTGCTTTCCATCCTTTAGAACAATTGCATCTTTCCCAATTAAATCTATACGGCTTACATGGCTGTCTAGGTTTATCCTAATACAAGGCCAATTTAATCGAGCTGCAATTTGTTCAATATGAGTAGATTTACCTGTTCCATGGTACCCTTGAACAAGAACTCTTTTGTTGAAAGCAAACCCCGAAATAATTGCTAAAGTAGTATCTTTATCAAACTTATAATTTTTATCTATCTCTGGAACATGCTCACCTTTTTTTGAAAAGGCATCTACCTCCATAGCAGAGTCAATCCCAAAAGTTTGCTTTATAGAAACTTTTATATCAGGTTGATTTTTAAGGCTGGGAGTCAATTTTTTCTCTATATGTATTTTTTAGTTGAGTATATGCTAAAGTTATTAGTTTAAGTTTTTCCTCGTATTTTTTATTTCCAGAATTCATATCAGGGTGAAATTTTTTGACAAGTATTTTAAACTTATCTTGAATTTTTACCCATTTTAATCCTACTGAAATTCCCAATATTTCAAATGCTTTGATGTCTTTGTGATCAAATCTAAATTGTCCCATGTGATTATGCTCATTCTTAAATTTTTCTATATCCAGTTCCTCCCTAAGAGTATTATTCCAAAGAACTTTAAAAAAATTATCTGAGGAGCTGAAACTTTGAGTAGGTTTATGCCAAATCATATCAGATTTTAAAAAATCTACTATTTGACTATCATTCATTCCAGAAAAATAATTCCAATTTTTATTAAATTCTTTAACGTGATTGAGACATAATAAGCGATATTTTTTACTGTTATCTCTCTCAATTGGTGCTTTGTATTCACCAACTTCTGTACAATTATTCCAGTCACATATATTTTTCATGTTATAATTTAAATATTATTTATGAATATAAATGAATTAATTGCAATCGTAAAAAAAAAATTAGGAGAGAATATTGTCACAGAAAATATCTTAGTAGAAGACAAAACATTTCTTCATAAAAAACATCCTGGAAATGAAAAAAATAAATTTCATCTAAAAATAAAAATCCAATCTAAAGAACTTTCAAAACTAAACAAGATAGAAAGTAATAAAAAGATTTATAAAATTTTAAATGTCGAATTGAAGGACAATATCCATTCGCTTCAAATTTTAATAAATTAATTCGTTCTTTAAAAATAATTGTAAACTTTTTTTAGAATACTCTTTATCAATAATAGTAGAGCCAATTCTATTTATTAACATAAGTTTTATTTTGTTTGAATCATTTTTTTTGTCTTTTATCATAAATGAAATAATTTTTTTCAAATCTTTTAATTTGAAATAATCTTTAATAGAACGCGGAAACTTATCATTATTTAAATGATTAAAAATTATTCTAAAATCTTTTTTTTTTATAAGATTTTTCTTATAACTAAATTTGACTGCTGATTTCATTCCTAAAATTACAGCTTCTCCATGGTTTAATTTTTTTGAAAAATTTAAAGTAGCCTCAAACGCATGAGCAAACGTGTGTCCAAAATTTAGAATTTTTCTTAAATCATTTTCTTTTTCATCTTTCTCAACAACATTTCTTTTGATTTTACAACTTTCGTATATTGCTTTTTCTATGTATGGACTCTTTAGTTCAAGGATTTTTTCAAAATTATTGCTCAAAAAATAATACAAATTTTTTTTTGCAATTAATGAGTGTTTCAAAACTTCTGCATATCCACAAATTATTTCTCTTTCAGGAAGAGTTTTCAAAAAACTAATATCACTGATCACAATTTTGGGTTGGTAAAAACTACCAATTAAGTTTTTTCCATGAATAGTATTTACACCTGTTTTACCACCAATAGAAGAGTCAACTTGAGATAGCAATGTAGTTGGAATATTTATAAATTTTAAACCTCTTTTAAAAAGACTAGCAGCAAAACCAGCTATATCTCCAGTAATCCCTCCACCGATTGATATTAAACAATCTTCTCTCGAAAAATTTTTTTCAAGCAATATGTTTAGTATTTTATTAACCATTTTTTGATTTTTATTTTTTTCATTTGCAATTAAGTAATATTTAATAATTTCAATATTTTTTAATGATTTTGAAATTTTCAAAATATTTTTATTTGGAACATTTTTGTCAATTATTAATAAACATTTTCTACATCTGAATGAGTTTGCCACAAAAATTTTAGAAATATTAGAAATTATATTTTTTCCTATAATTATGGGGTAAGTATCTGATTTAGTTTTTACGATTAACTTAACTGGATTCATAAATACTTATAATTTTTTTAGCAATTTCATGTTTAGTAAAATTCTCACAATTAATTTTATAATTTGCCTTTGAGTAGATAATAGAGCGTTTTTTTATAATTTCTATCAATTCATTTTTACTTGACTTGAATGCTATTGGTCTTTTTTTACTTTTTTCAATTCTAGAAATTAATGTTTTTATGTCCCAATTTAGCCAAAATGATAAATGGTTTTCTAAAATCTCTTTTTTGATATTTTTGTTTAAAAAAGCACCACCACCAAGTGAAACAATACAATTCTTTTTTTTTAAGATAGTTAATGTAATTTTCTCTTCTAATTCTCTAAAGAAAACTTCGCCTTTGATCTCAAAATTTTAAAAATTTTCATTCCATGATTCTTTTCAATTTCTTGGTCAATATCATAAAAATCTAAATTAAGTTTTTTAGATATAATAGAGCCTATTGATGTCTTACCAGATCCCATCATACCTAAAAAAACTAGATTTTCTTTTAATTTCATAAACTTCTATATTGAAAAAACACAAATATGTCTTAATTTGAAATTATTTAATCTATATGCAATTTACAAGAAAAACAAGTCACAGTAAAAATATTTTAGGATTGGGAATAAAACTTTGTTTAGCTATTTCTTTAATCTTAGGATTAATCTTTGCTCTTAATAAGATTGATTTCCCAGCACCTAAAAAAGAAATAGAAAAAATTATTCCTAATGAAAATTTCAAAATTGTTAAATAAAAAATATTTATCAATTATAATTATTTTTTTTTTAGTCATGTTTCAAGTTAAAGCAGAGGATCAGCCAGTTGACATATGGAATATTGACAAAGAAAAAATAAAAAAAGATAAAAAAAATAATCTATCAATATCTACCAAAAATGACCAGAACCAAATTAATGAAACTGATGTTTTTAATATGCAATCAAAAAATAAAAATAACACAGTTGAGGTAGATGATTCCCTTAATTCAAAACAAATAAAAATCGTTGGTCTTTATGATCCAGAAGATTATGGATTAAAAATAAATATGTGGACTAATTCTAATGGGGATCAACTTAAATATCTTTTTTCAAACATAGAAAAAATAAATTTATCTAATGATGCAGCTGAATTAATGAATATTTCATTGTTAACCAATGCATATTATCCTTCTGAAAATATAAATGATAAGGAGTTTTTAAAAATAAAATCAGATTGGCTTATAAAAAATAAAGATTTAAATTTAATAGAGAATTATTTGATTAAAAATCAAATTATAAATTTGCATCCTGAATTAAGTCAATATTTAGTAAATGAATACTTATCTGAGTCTAATGTTGCAAAGGCTTGTGATATATTACTAAAAAATTCTGAACCAATAGAAAATAATTACTTATTAAAATTTAATATTTATTGTCTTATTAACTCTGGCAAAAATGAAGAGGCACAATTAATTTTAGATTTAAAAAAAGAACTTGGCTTTAAAGATGAATATTTTGAAAAAAAATTAGAATATTTATTAGGATATTCAAATAAGATAGATAAAAGAATTTCAGAGAGTAGTATTCTGGATTTTCACTTAGCTCATAGAACAAATCCACAATTCTTCTTTGAACCTAAAGAAAATACAAATAAGCTAATATGGAAATATTTAGCTGCGTCTAATTTATTATATAATATCAATGAAATTGACATCAATGAATTAGATAAAATTGGTTTAATTGAAAAGGCCACACACGAAAAAAATTATCCTGAAGCAGATTTACTTGAACTTTATAAGCGATTTCAGTTTAATATTAATCAATTTTTGAACGCAAAGAGTGCTCATAAATCCCTGACTAATATTGAGGCAAGAGCATTAATTTATCAAAGATTATTATTAGAGTCAGACGATGGCAGAAAACTAGAACTTCTTAAAATTTTAAAAGATTCACTCATTAAGGATAATCTTTCAAATGCTTTTGACTTTGAACTAAATTTTTATTTGAATAATATTGACTTAGATAAAGTTCCATCGAATTTAACAACTTTTTATAATACTCATTTAAAAAAAGAAGAAGATACAGAAAAAAATATTAAATTTAATAATGATATATTGCATCAATCAAAGCTCATAAATTATTTTAATGGTGATTATACCCAATCAAGGATTGAAAAAGATTTAAATAATTATTTAAAAAAAATAAAAAAGAATAAAAAATATCAGATTTCTAAAAAAGATATAATTTTTATAGAGTCATTAAGATCAGATGGAATTAAAATCTCAAAAAAATTTGATGAACTTTATGAAATAAGTGAAAATGAAATGCCAACTGACATCCAGGTAATGATAAATAATAATGAGATTGGAGCTGTAATATTAAGAATAATAGAGGTAATAGGTCAGGATAAAATAGAGATGCTGGATGATGATACGCTATATTTTATTATAAGTGCACTGAATCAATTGGACATTGACTTTATACGTAATCAAATTTTGCTTAATGTTCTACCTTTAAAAGTTTAAAAATTAGTTTATCAATAATTACATGAGTATTAAAAATATCATAACAGTGCCTGATGAAACTTTGAAAAAAATATCAACCCCGATTGAAAAAGTTGGAATTAATGAAAAAAAACTAATCAAGGATTTATTTGAAACAATGTATGAGTCAAAAGGTATAGGTCTAGCTGCAGTCCAAGTAGGTATCTTAAAAAGAATTTTAGTTATTGACGTCTCAACGAAAGACGAAAAAAAAGAGCCTTTGAGCTTTATAAATCCAACTATAAAAAAAGTTAGTAAAGAGACATCAATATATGAAGAAGGATGTTTATCAATACCAGATACTTTTATTGAAATAGAAAGACCTAAAATTTGCGAAGTAGAATATGTTGATATTAATGGTAAAAAAAAAAATTTGAAATGTGATGGATTATTGTCTACTTGCCTACAACATGAAATTAACCACTTGGATGGAAAGTTAATTATTGATAATTTGTCAAAATTAAAAAGAGATATGATTATAAAAAAAATTTCAAAATCAAAAAAAAATCCAAGTAGAATAGTAGTTTAAATGCCCCAAAAGATTATTTTTATGGGTACACCGTTGTTTGCTGTACCGATCTTGAAATCATTATATCAAAATGGTTTTCCAATTTCTGTAGTTTACACCCAACCTCCACAAAAATCTCATCGAGGTCAAAAAATAAATAAATCACCAATTCAGGGTATCTCCGAAACTTTGAATATAGATTTTAGATGTCCAGAAAATTTAAAAGATAATGATAAAGAGTACGAATTTATCAAAAATTTAAATGCTGATCTTGCAATTGTTGTTGCTTATGGGAAAATAATCCCTGAAAACTTTTTAAATTTAACTAATAAGGGCTTCATCAATATCCATGGATCAATTCTTCCAAAATGGAGAGGAGCAGCACCAATTCAACGATCAATTATGAATTTAGATAAGGAAACAGGAATTAGTATTATGAAATTAGTTAAGAAACTAGATAGTGGACCAGTAAGCAATATTTATAAAATAAAACTGAATCAAAACGATAATGCTGAGGAGATCTCAGAAAAATTATCACTTTTAGCTGCAGAAAAGATTTTGGATGATGTTGATAACATATTACAAAATAAAGCAAAATTTATTGACCAAGAACATTCTAAAGCTTCATATGCAAAAAAAATTGAAAAAATTGAAGGTCAAATTAATTGGAATGATGAGACATTAAAAATTATAGCAAAAATTAATGGACTGTTTCCAGTTCCTGGAGCTTATTTTAATTTTAAAGGGGAAAGGTATAAAATTTTAAAAGCTGAAATAGGAAATGGTATAGGTCAAACCGGCGAAGTATTATCTGATAAATTAGAAATTGCATGTGCGAACAATAAATCGATAAAAATTCTTGAGATACAAAGACAAGGAAAAAAACCCCAAAAAATTGGGGAATTTATGCTTGGATCACATATAAGAAAAGGTGCATTATTATCTAATGCCTAGATATCAGATTCTAATAGAATATGCTGGAAGTAACTTTAGAGGCTGGCAAGTTCAAAAAAAAGGAAAGACAGTCCAAGGCTTGATACAGGAAAAAATTTCAAAACTTTTGAAAGAAAAAATAATAATATATGGGGCAGGTAGACTAGATAGCGGAGTTCATGCAAAAGAACAGTCTGCTCATTTTGATTATAATGATAAAATAAAAAAAAAAGACAAGTTTTTAAAATCAATAAATCATTTTTTAAGAAATGAAAATATTACAATTCTCAATTTAAAAAAAAGGGATGAGAATTTCCATGCAAGATTCTCTGCTAAAATGAGAATATACAATTATATTATCATTAATCGTTTAGGCCAACCTGCTTTAGATAAAAATAGGTGTTGGCATATTATGAAAAAACTTGATTTAGAAATGATGAAAAAAGGTGCTAAAAAATTTATAGGGACTAAAGATTTTTCAACTTACAGAGCATCTAGTTGTAGGGCAAAAAGTCCAATAAAAACTATGAAGTTGGTGAGGATAAAGTCCTCAAAAAATAAAATTGAAATAGAATTTAGGTCCCAATCATTTTTACAAAAACAAGTACGTTCAATGGTAGGTTGTTTAAAGTATTTAGGCGAAAAAAAATGGTCATTAAAAAAATTTAATAGTGTTATGAATTCCAAGAAAAGAAGTTTATGTGCTCCACCAGCGCCGCCAGAAGGACTTTATTTGATGAGAGTAATCTATTAATTTTTTTTACTCATAGCGAATTTTTTATGGATTCGCCATCTAGATTCTTCTCGAACAATATATCCACAGCAATTTTTAGCTCGACATTTACATGGAAATTGTTTGTAGTCTTTATCAAAACCAAATCCATAATCACAAGTAAACTCTTCTTCTTTTTTAATATCTTTAATAGCTGTTATCCATATTTTCAACCCCTTGCCATCATATTGAGAGTTAGGATCACAACTATGGTTAATTAATCCTGCTGTATTCCATGAAAAATCTCCATCTAGTGTATATCTTTTGTTTAAAGTAAATAGATATATTGGTTTATTGTTGTCATATTTATCGGACTCATCAACTTGCTTGTTAGTAATTATC